>Ga0326727_10003243_pt1 | contig 52713 bp, 41 predicted proteins | sample MB2enrmetagenome_FD_207643 | JGI IMG/M metagenome (GOLD analysis project Ga0326727, IMG submission 207643) | Lab enriched peat soil microbial communities from McLean, Ithaca, NY, United States - MB29MY | ecosystem: Environmental > Terrestrial > Soil > Wetlands > Peat | place: USA: New York...
AATGCCGCCGAACGGAGCTATCGAGCTGGGAAAGTTGTGCGTTTCACCCTTGATGGTTACTACCCAGCCGTCATAGAACTCCATGCCCCCGGCGTTGTCCTTGAAAGATGAAACAACCAGGGGATGATTGATGCGTGCCGTCGCCTCACTCAGTCTTTTCAGCAAGCCGAGACTCTTCCAGGTGGTGTGGTAGCAGTGATCGCTCCACGATTGCACCAGGATTTCGATCTCCGCATCCGTATGCGGCCTGCCCTGGGTGAGTTCGTGCGCCTGGAGGGCTTTCATCTGGGAGAGAGGCGCGTACCAGGAACGGGCCAGCGAAAGAGCCGTCAATTCCTCATCACTCAAGCCACGAAAAGAAATCGTGGATACCGGATCGGGCTCACCCGTCGGGCGCAGCGTGGTGAGGATTTCATGCGACTCGCGGATGCGCTCCACAACATGGTTGTAAAGGTACCGGGCGGCGATTCCACGCGCTTCGGTTTCGTCCACCCCCCAGAACTGGTAGCGCCTGCTGAGACGTGCAAATTCCAAGCCGGCTTCGCCGAGCGCTCTCGCTCCCGCTAAGATGGAGGGCGTCTCCGGGTCGGTCACAGCAGGGCGATAGGCGATTTCAATAATCGGCCCGAACCCCGGATCGAGTTGTGAGCGGTCTCCCGGAGACTGATAAAGTGGATTCACTAAGAGAGGCATTAAGCGGTCGAGTTTCACCGATCCTTCCAGCCAAAAAACTCGCTCGATGACCAGGTTCTTCAGTTGGGGGTAGCCGCGGCGGTGCAGGAAGCCAAGCCAATTACGCGCTTCAGGGTCGTCCTTTGAGAGTGTGTAAACGCTCTGAATCGGCATTGTCGCCTCAGGCCAGATTTGCTTCAGACTACCTGCCTGCTGTCCGGCGCCCGGCTGCGTCAACTTTGGCGAAAGACGGACAGCAGCATACCGCGGGATCCATGAAGAAACAAACTGCTCATTATAGCCGGGAAGCTGTGAGTTGTCTCTCACCATTGACGGCCCACCGAAAAGGCAGCCAGCACTTGAAGCCCGCGTCACTCCGGCACCGTTACCTCAATCGGCGTGCTGAGCACCAGGTTGCCCCAGCCGATCCGCATGGTCACATGCTTGATGTCTTCCTTCGGATAGGAGAGAGTGATGGTGAGCTTCTCCGCCTGGTTCTCGGCCGTGGAGACGTTGGACATGTGGGCTTCGAACTCCACCGGTGCGCGCTCAACCTGGAAGGCGTCGAGGTGCATCTTTCGAGCCTTGGCCGGATCGATGAAGGCTAAGCTCCACTCAGAGCCCTCCTCCGAGCGATGGAGGCCGAGGTAATAAAGGCCAATCGGAACCTTTTTCCCGCCGATGGACAAGGGAAGGTTGGTGTCCAAAATCGTCCAGTAGTTGCTCCCCATCCGCCAGATTTTCCCGCGGGTCATGGCATCGAACTTGGCAGTGTCGTTGTATTCCTTCTTCCAAACCGGCCGGCCGTAATCGATAGCCACTTGTCCGGCGGCAGATTTGGTTTGAGCGTTCCAGTAAAGCACCCGGGCTGAGGCACGGTCGTCCGGCGTGCCGCCCTCCGCCACAACCTTGGGCTTCTGCTGCGACTCCGCAATCAACGTGAACAGGAGCATCACGCCGACCAGCATGTCATAGCGTTTCATCAAATTCCTCCTTTTGGTCTGCCGTTGTTACTGAAGCGTGATTCTAACACGGTATCGCCGGATTGTCGCAGCGCGTCTTGGAGCTCTTCACGTGGGAATCCACTGTCATCCTGCGACGCCATGACATTTTGACCTTGTTCTTTGTTTTCATAGACATTCTCGCTTTGTTCCCAGAATTCGCGAGTGGAAGAGTCGAGAAGTCGAGGAGTTGAGAAGCCGACCGGCATTTCTCGGACCTTGTCTGGGACTTTGTGTCAGCTCTTGCCCTCCGCCGCTTAACTCTTCAACTCCTCGGCTCCTTAGCTTCTCGACTCTCCTGACCTCCTCCTTTGTTTTCATATACATTCTCGCTTTGTTCCGGCAATTTTGAGGGTCAGCGGTCGAGATTGACCGGGGGGCGAGGCCAATCCGCCGCGCTCCAACGCTCCTTCGACAGACCCGTTGTCCGAGCAGTCGGTAGGTTGCAAGACCCCGGCGAAGCGTTGCGTTTGTAAAACAAGCCCGGCAGTCCGATTCCATTCACACACTGTAGCCTATAGTTATTGCCCTGTCAAGAGACAGGAAGTCCGAGTTGACTCATTTTACACTCCCCGCCCGGCCGCTGGGCTAGTCTTTGCCAGGCTTCTCGAATGCCGGCCGGCTACCGATCGGTAGGGTCCTCGATTGAAGGTAGCGCCGACGTTCAGGTCGGCATATGCTCCGTCAGGTCGGGCTGCTGCGAAGCAGATTAGTACACTAGCGCCAATCCCTTCGAATCTCACAATGAAACGTAAGGTGGATTTCAGAAGAAGATCTCTGGAGAGACCCCGAAGCGTTCGCTGAGGTGCTCGATGTGGCCTTTATTCAGCTCTCGTTTGCCATTCAGTATTTCCGACACAACGCTGGGAGTCCCGAAAACGTCCACGAGGTCTTTCTGCTTCAGGTCGTGCTGGTCCATCAGGAAATGCAACAGATCCAGCGGCTTGGCGCGTGGCAGACGGTAGTGCCTTTCCTCAGAATCCTCAATGAGCAAGGTCAGAAGGTCCGCCTGTTCCTTCTCAGCAGGTGTAAGGTCCTGGCTACGGCGATCCAGGCTGTGGAGAACTTCAGTGTAGGCGTCGTTTTCCTTCTCGGTGCGAATGACCTTTGGGGACACTTTCCTGAGGAGATCACCGTACTCCGTGCTCACCGTGAGAATGCTCATTTTCTCATGATTACATTTGCACGGCGCGCGTCTGTCAAGTCAAGTTTCGCAAATTGCGAATTCGTTTGACTATTGACTCTGTGTCAGTGCGGGTGCAGAATCTGAGTCTGGGGTTAGGGAACGGCCGTAGGGCCTAAGCGTCGGTTAGGGGCGCAAGTCAGACTGGACTATGATAAACCGCAAACTTAAATTTGGCATTGGTGTGGGTATTATTCTCGCCGTCGTGGGCTGGGAGGCTGTCTCGGGCTTCCAGGAAAGCAAGACTTACTACGTAACCGTAAACGAACTGATGCAGGGGCGAGCGGCCCGCCAGCGGGTGCGCGTGGGTGGTACGGTCCAGCCCGGCTCCGTCGAACGCCGGGCAGGGAAGGTCACTTTCCGGCTCGCTCAAGATGCGAACTCCCTTCCTGTGGTCTACGTGGGGATTGACACCCTGCCGGATACGTTCAAAGACGGCGCACAGGCTATTATTGACGGAAATTATCTGTCCAGCGGCGAGTTCCAAGCGGAGAAGATCCAGGCGAAGTGTGCCTCAAAGTATCAGGCGGCGCCGGTATCGCCGGCAGGCAACGCTAAGATTGCGGGTATGTGACAAAGGGAAGCAGGGGCGGCTCGCGAGCCACCCCTACTCTGCAACAGGGTGATTATGAACCAACTCGGAACCGTTGGCCTCATCGCTGCGTTGGCGTTCGCCGCCTACGCGGTCGTCGCCGGAGCCGTGGGCGGCAAGTTGAAGAGTTCGCGCCTGACGGTGAGCGCGGAGCGGGCGGCCCTTTCGTTCTTCGTCATGCTGACGCTGGCGGTGGCCGCACTCGAGTACCTGATCCTGACCAACGATTTTCACAACGCCTACGTTGCTGAACATTCCAACCGCGACCTGTTCACCTTCTACAAAGTCGCAGCGCTCTGGGCGGGGCAGGAAGGCTCGCTGCTTTTTTGGACGTGGCTGCTTTCCATCTACAGCACATTGGCCATCCTGCTGAACCGCCACAAGAACCGCCAACTGATGCCCTACGTCGTTGCGGTGCTGATGGGGACGGGCGTCTTCTTTTCGTCGCTGGTGCTGTTCGTTGCTAACCCCTTTCAAGAACTTTCACTTTCTACGGCCGCAGGGACGCAGCCCTTTACGCCGCCCGACGGGAACGGGCTGAATCCCGTTCTGCAATACCACTCCATGGTGATTCATCCTCCCATGCTCTACCTGGGATATGTGGGCATGGTGGTCCCCTTCGCCTTCGCGATGGCAGCCCTCATTACGCGGCAACTGGGCGACAACTGGATTCGCACCACTCGGCGCTGGACGATGGTCCCCTGGGCGCTTCTGGGCCTCGGAATTCTTCTGGGCGGCAACTGGGCCTACGCCGTCCTCGGCTGGGGCGGCTACTGGGCTTGGGATCCGGTCGAAAATGCCTCACTGCTGCCCTGGCTTTCGGGAACCGCGTTTCTGCACTCGGTGATGATCCAGGAAAAGCGCGGGATGTTGAAGGTATGGAATGTGGTCCTGGTCATCACTACTTTCTTCCTGAGCATCTTCGGGACTTTCCTTACCCGCAGCGGAATTGTCTCCTCGGTGCATGCTTTCGCGCAGTCCAGCATTGGCCCCTTCTTCTCGGTTTTCCTCTGCATCATCCTCTTCTTCTCGCTAACCTTGCTTTTCCTGCGCCTCGATCATCTCAAGAGCGAGAACAAGCTCGACTCTCTGGTTTCCAGGGAAAGCGGGTTCCTCTTCAACAACTGGATTTTGCTGGCGCTGGTTTTCGCCGTCCTATGGGGCACGTTGTTCCCGCTGATTTCCAAAGCGGTCCAAGGCGTGACGGTTACCGTGAGCGCTCCGTTCTTTAACAAGACGGCGATCCCCATCGGCCTGCTGCTCTTATTCTTGACCGGCGCAGGTCCGCTGCTGGCATGGAGAAAGACCTCCTTCCAGAGCCTCAAGCGGAACTTCCTCGCGCCCTCGATCGCGGCGGGAGTGGCAGGTGCGATTCTGCTGGTCGCGGGGATTCGGCATTTCTACGCGTTGATGACCTTGTGCCTCTCGGTCTTCGTGGCGGTTTGCGTGTTGGGCGAGTTCTGGAAAGGCGCCCGGACGCGCATGAAGACCGGGGGCGAGAACTTTGCGCAGGCTATGTACAACCTCACCATGCGCAACACGCGGCGGTACGGCGGATACGTGGTCCATCTCGGCATTGTGCTGCTTTTTATCGGGTTTGCCGGCTTGGCTTTCAAGACCAAGGCGAAGGCGCTGATGCAAGAGGGAGACCTGCTCCGAGTTAAAGACTACCTGCTGCGTTGTGACGGGCTGACCAGCGGAGACACGCCCAACTACGAATACTCGCGAGCGCTAATTACCGTTACCAAGGACGGCCACGCGTTCGCTTCGATGCATCCCGAGAAGCGATTTTACAAAGCCAGCCAGGAGACGACGAGCTATGTCTCCATTCACCCCACGCTCGCCGAGGACCTCTACGTGGTGCTTTCAGGGCTCGACGAGGATACGGGCAAGGCGGTCATCGAAGTTTTTGTGAACCCTTTGGTGGTGTGGGTATGGATCGGTGGGGTCGTGGTATTCCTTGGCACCCTGCTGGCGCTCTTTCCCAGCCGGGTCGAGCGCGAGATGGCGGAAATTCGCCGCACGCAGGATATCGCGGTGTCAGCAGGCGATGCCAGCTGAAAGAGGGCAGTCGGCAGTAGGCAATGGGCAGTTGCCTTGTGAACCAACCGCCCTCTCCCAGGGGAGAGGGTGGCCCACGGCGGCGTTTTGATCAGCCGCAGTGGGCCGGGTGAGGGGTTACTTGCACGGAATTAAGCACGCGGCATGCACATCGACGGTGGCACTCCTGGTTATCGGCCTCAGCGTGGCTTCCATGACCCGCGCCGACAGCCCCAGAAAGCCGACGCTCGAGTCGATCGGCGACCAGGTGATGTGCCTGTGCGGATGTGTTGCGACCTTGAACCACTGCCCGCATCGCGATTGCGCGACGGTGGCGGAAATGCGTCCTGTCATCTCCCAGGAAATCGCGGCGGGTAAGGACGAGACCACCATTCTGCAGGACTTGGCTATACGCTATGGCGTACAGGTGCTGGCGGCTCCCCCGGCGCGGGGATTCAGCCTGACGGCCTGGATTCTGCCCAGCGTGGGTTTGCTGGCGGGGTTATCGCTCGTGGTTGCCGTGGCGCGCCGTTGGCGGAAACCGCGGCTGGCGCTCGCCGGCGCCGATGCCAAACCGCTGGACCCGAAGCTGCTGGCGGCGGTGGAAGAAGAAATGAAGGCTTCGGGGATGACGGAGCGAGACCAATAGGTTGAAGGCTCCGTAAAACCCTTTCGGCCGAGGTGGAATCAAAGTGAGCAATGCCGGCTGCGGGTCGAATCGGCATATGTGCCAGGCGAACGAACCCGAATGGGATTAGATGATTAAGGGAAGTCCGCTCTCCTTAAACGCGCTTCTGGCCAGACTCATGACCCTGCAATTATCAGCCGCTCTTATGGCGCATACGCAACAACCGGCGACTCCAACCAATTCTCTAAAGGACCTGTCACAGTCGAGAGATGCGGTCGGGGGCCCTGACCCGAAACCGGCGATAAGCCTGCAAAACGGCACTTCCAATGATCGGCTGTTATATGCACTGCCTGACTTCCTTACTGTACATACGACTCAGTTGCCCCCCTTGAGTACAGGACAGAAGTTCAAAGTGGTGGCGCGAATCTCGTTCGATCCTGTCGTATACCCTTGGTACGCCGCTCTTGCCGGCATTAGCCAGGCCGAGAATGGCGAACGGGGATTTGGTCAAGGGGCAGCCGGCTACGGCAAGCGCTACGGTGCGGCGTTCGCTGACGCTACCCTCGAGAATTTCATGACCGGAGCCATCCTTCCCTCGCTACTGAGGGAAGATCCTCGTTACTACCAGTTGGGCAAGGGGACGTTCTGGCGTCGGACTGCCTACGCCATCAGCCGCATCGTTGTTACGCGCACCGACTCCGGGAATGAGCGGTTTAATTATTCCGAGGTCTTTGGGAGTGCGCTTTCGGCTGGGATTTCCACCTACAGTTACCACCCGCGAACCGATCGGAATTTGCCGGCTGCCGCAAGCGTTTGGGGTTCGTTGGTCGGGTATGACACGTTAACTATTGTGTTCACGGAATTCTGGCCGGATATTCGCCGTAGGCTCAGCCACAAGCGGTAAAGCATGACAGACTTGAGATATCTCCCAGTTTGCGCGCGAGGTGAATGCAATACATGTTTCCCTTGATTGGATCACTGATCGCCGTGGGAATGGCCGTTTTCGTGGCGATGCCTTTGCTCGCTCGTGAAGGCGCGGCGGCGTCCACCCTGCCGGTGGATGTCACGCCGCTCGCCGACTTGAAGCGGCGCCGGTTGGTGGTCTATGAAAACCTCAAGGACCTGGAGTTCGAGTACCAGGCCGGAAAACTCGCCGCCCCGGACTACGAGAGCCTCAGGCAAAACTACCTTGGCGAAGCCGCTACCCTCATGGCTGCTTCCCAAGAGGCTGAACAACTCAAAGAGATCGATGCTGTGCTCGAACACGAAATCGCCGCGCGCCGTGCCTCGCGGAGAGACCGCCTTCCCCAGGATTATGTTTGCCCCAAATGCGGCTTCGAGAATCCCGTGCCCGTAAAGTTTTGCGGCGAGTGCGGGACGAAGATTCCTCCATTGAATCATTGAGCCATTGAGTCATTGGGCCATTGCATCGAGTCGTTCGGTCAACCTCATGCGTCTTGCCTTTCTCGTACCACTCTTCCGCGATCCGGCAGAACATCACACCAATCGCTTCACATTATCGCTATAATTAGCTGACGCTGGATTAGTTCTGAGCGGGTAGTGCTGTTCTTGCATTGAGCTAATGAACCAATGATTCAATGGCTCAATGACTCAATCGCCCGATGACTCAATTGCGCAACCTCCGCTTGCTAGTCTCCTACGACGGCACGGATTTTCATGGCTGGCAGCGACAGCCGGACGCGCCGACGGTGCAGGAGTGCCTGGAGTCGGCGATCGAGCGGATCCTGGGCGAGAAGGTCCAAGTCTGTGGGTCGGGGAGAACCGACGCCGGTGTGCACGCACTGAATCAGGTCGCCAACTTCAAAACAGCCTGCAAAATCCCTTGTGAAAACCTCCTGAAAGCCTTGAATAATACTCTGCAACCTACTGTGCGCGTTAAAGATGTCAGAGAGGCGCCGCCTCGCTTCCATGCTCGATATGATGTGCGCTCCAAAACCTATCGTTATCGAATTCTCCAGGCGCCAGTCGCCTCTCCTTTTGTGAACCGGTTCGTTTGGCATTATCCGTTCCCTCTGGACGTCGTCCGCATGGCCCGGGCTGCGAAGCTTTTCGAAGGCGAACACGATTTCTCGAGCTTCGCAGCGGCCGAGGGTCTTGTAGCACAGGCACTCTTGCCTGTGCAGAAGAGAACCGCTGCAAACGACGCACAGGCAGGAGTGCCGGTGCTACGGAAGAAAGCGGAGGGAACTCTGGCGCGAACAATCTTTACCTCACGCATTCTCCGCCGCACCCGAACTTGTATGCTGATCTACGAAGTCACCGGCAGTGGTTTTCTTCACCACATGGTGCGCAATATCGTGGGCACGCTTGTCGAAGTCGGGCGAGCGAAATTGGAGCCAGTAGACATCACGCGAATTCTTCAAGCTCACGACAGGACGCTGGCTGGCCCCACCGCTCCGGCGCAGGGGCTTTGCCTGCTCAGAGTTGATTATTAGCCTGTCATCCTGAGCGGAGCGAAGGATCTCCGCGGTTTCCCGTGATCCAATCTCGTACGAACAACTGCAGAGATCCTTCGTTGCGCTCAGGATGACACCTTCCGAGTTTCTTCACACGTTTATACGCATGGGACGAAACGGACATTGAGGGTTGAACTGTGAACTGTAGACTGTCGACTGTTAACTCTGTGTTGACTGCCGACTGTCGACTCTGTAATGATCTACGAGAATGGCGGGACAAGAGCGAGGAGGTCGCCGTGGCTTTCACAGTTAAAGAAAAGAAACCGGGCCAGCGGGCCTGTGATCAGAAAGACGCCAAGGGAGAGTTCTGCATCGGCCACCTGAAGCGCTGGTATTACGACGATCGCCACCGTCTCTCCTCCACGGCGGAGGAAGAGGAAGCTGTCAAGAAATTCGGCCCAGGCGCCGAGATTTATCGCTGCGAGCGCTGCCATACGATCTACCGGCGGGTCGTAGCTGACCATTCCACAGCCGGGCAGAAATTCGAGGCGCGTCCGGTGAATTTGCTGGGAGCCTTTGGAAAGTCGAGAGTCGAAAGTCAATAGTTGAAAATCGAAGAGTCGAGCCGTAATCTTCGGACTTCTCCGTTGAACATCCGAACAAAAGCTGAATTTTCTTTGGCGCTGATAACCGCCATCTGGGGGTTCACCTTTGTGATCGTCAAAGGTGCTCTCGCCGACGCTTCTCCACTGCCTTTTCTGGCCGTGCGCTTCATGCTGGCAGGGCTTCTCCTGCTGGTGATATTGGGGCGAGGGCGCGTGGGGCGGGGAACAATTCTGCCCGGATCAATCCTGGGATTATTTCTCTTCGGGGGCTACCTGTTTCAAACCTGGGGCCTCGTTTACACCACGCCTTCGAAGAGCGCCTTCCTGACGGGCTTCAGCGTGATCCTGGTCCCTCTGATCATGATGCTGCTGGGTCAGAAACTGGGGCCGGCGACCCTCCTGGGCGCAGTCCTGGGACTCTCCGGGATTTACCTGCTGGTGGCGCCCTCCGGCATGAGCGGCGTGAATCTGGGAGACATACTCACGTTGGCAGGCGCAACCTCATTCGCGGTTCATATTGTGCTGGTGGGGCGCTACACGAAGAGATTCTCCTTTCTGCATCTCGTCCCTGTCCAGATTTTAGCGGTTGGCTTGCTCGCCTCAGTCGCCATGGTTGTTTTTCCGGCGCAAAAGTGGCATTTCAGCGCCCGCCTGGCAGTGGCAATCGTGGTGACTGCGGTGCTGGCCACAGGCGTAGCTTTTTCCGTTCAGAATTGGGCGCAGCAATACACTCCTCCGGCGCATACAGCCCTGATTTTCGCCCTCGAGCCGGTCTTCGCCGCCATCTCCTCCTGGCTGGTTGTGGGAGAACACTTCCGAGGCAGAACACTGGCAGGCGCCGGCCTGATCCTCGCAGGCATGGTGGTTTCGGAGATTTGGGGGGCGCGCGTGGCGACCCCGGTGGAAGGATAGACGAACTGCGAAATTCGAAAATCGAAAATGGAAACTGGAAAATAGAAAATGGAAATTAGAAACTGGAAAATGGAAAGTAGAAGCCGGGTGAATGCCTTAGAATGAATTTCTCACCAATTAGATGAATAGTCCTTTCCCCACCTGAGATGTCGTTCTCCAGGTAGATGTTTGTATATTCCAGTTTCTAATTTCCAGTTTCCATTTTCCAGTTTCCATTTTCTACCCGCGACGCAAGGCGCGTTCGAAACCGGGCAGAGCGCGCTCGATGGTGCCGGGGGGGACGGTGAGTGATAAGCGGATGTACCCGCCGCGTCCAAAACCCGCGCCCGGTACGGCGAGGATGCCTTCGTCCATGAGGCTGCGCACGAAGGCCAAGTCATCCGGGACGGGCGCCTTGGGAAACATGTAAAAGGCGCCCTGCGGTCTTGTGACCTCGTAGCCCATGCGAGTCAAGCCGGTCCAAAGCAGGTCGCGTTTCTCCTGGTACGAGCCAGGATCGATCTTGAGGTCGGCCACTTCCATCATGACTTGTTGCCAGATGGCGGGCGCATTGATGAACCCCAGCGTGCGATTGGCGAACGTGCAGGCGTTGCGCAGCGCGTCCACTTCCGGCAGCCTGGGCGAGAGAGCCAGATAACCAATCCGCTCCCCAGGTATCGCCAGGGCCTTGGACCATGAGTAGGTGACGACCGCGCGGCGAACCACGGCCGGAATCTCAGGCAACGGCAGACCGTCAAAGGTAAGGGATCTATACGTGTCGTCAGCGATCACGGTTAGCGGGTGATCGAGGCCGGAAATCAGCGTTTCCAGGTCGCGCGCGAATTCGCCGGAGTAAACGGCGCCCGTGGGATTGTTGGGCGAGTTGAGAATAATCGCTTTGGTGCGCGGGGTGATGGCGGCTTCGATGCGGGCAAGATCAGGGCGAAACTGGTCGTCGGTTTCCACCAAGACCATCCGCCCGGAGTGGTTCTCAATGTAGAACTGGTACTCAGGAAAGAAGGGCACCAGGATGATGACCTCGTCGCCGGGGTCGAGCAGGGATTTCAGCACCACGTTAATGGCCCCGGATGATCCCACCGTCATGAGAATGTGATCGGCTGTGTAAGCCAGTCCTGTGCGCGCCGAGAGTTGCTGCGCGATCACGCTCCTCACCGCAGGATAACCCGCATTGGGCATGTAGGCGTGGCTGCGGGGCCGGTTCGCCTCAACCACACGCCGCAATGCGGAAATCACTTCTGGCGGCGGCTCACCGGCGGGATTTCCCAAGGTAAAATCGAAAACGTTTTCTTCGCCGCGCTCCCGTTTCATCCGGTCGCCGATCTCGAACATGCGCCGGATCCAGGAAGAATGCTCCATCTGTTCCGAAATAGTTTTGCCGATGCTCATGTTGGATTTCTACGCTCGCGACCCCCTCACCCGGCCTTCCCCGGCTGATGAAAACGCCGGCTGAGGGCCACCCTCTCCCCCAAGGGGGAGAGGGAGTTCTTCATCGAGAGATGCGACTATAAACTTCCGTGCTGCCCACTATAATATTGCCGGCCAGTTGCAGCCGTTCGATTGCCGCATCGGGTTTGTCGAAGCGGAAAATCATGACCGCCGTATCTCCGCGGCCGAAGGTGAACGCATACATGTACTCGATGTTGATGTCGGTGTTGTCGAAGACAGCCAGCAATTCAGCCAGGCCCCCTGGCCGGTCGGGTACCTCGACGGCAACCACCTCGGTGACGTTCACCACGTACCCGGCCTCCTCGAGAAGCCTGTCGCCTTTCTGCCAGTCGGAGACGATGAGGCGCAGGATGCCGAATTGCTCGGTGTCGGCCAAGGTGAGGGTGCGAATGTTGATCCCGGCCTGCGCCAGGAGACGACACGGTTCCGTCAACTGGCCCGGCTTGTTTTCGAGGAAGAGCGAGAGTTGATGAATCTTCATAGGTGCTCCCACCTTGTCTGTCATTCTGAGCGAAGCGAAGAATCGCCGCAGTCGTGCGGTCGAAAAGCAACTGCCGGGATTCTTCGCTTCGCTCAGAATGACAGCGCGAAGGGCCCCCTCTGGCGGGATGAACCAGGCGTCATGCATTCCGCCGATCGATGACCCGTTGGGCTTTTCCCTCGCTGCGCTTGAGCGTCTGAGGCGCGACGAGCCGGACCTTAACCCGCAGGCCCAACGTCTGGCTCAAAGCGTGAGCAAGCTTGTTGTGCAGGTTCTCGAGCGCGGCCACCCGGTCACTTGCCACCGGGGGCGTAACCTCCACTTGGACCTCTAACTGGTCCAGCCCCGCCTCGCGCGTCAGGATAATCTGGTAATGCGGCAGCATGCCTTCCACCGCCAGAAGCGCCGTTTCCACCTGCGAGGGGAAGACGTTGACGCCGCGAATGATGAACATGTCATCGCTGCGCCGGCTGATGCGACGAATGCGGCGCAGAGTCCGGCCGCAAGGACATGAGCCGGGCACGAACGCGCTGATGTCGCGAGTGCGATAGCGAATCATCGGCATAGCCTGCTTGCTGAGGGTGGTCAGTACCAATTCTCCTTCCTCTCCCTCCGCCACCAGCCGGCCGGTTTCGGGATCGATGATTTCCGGGTAGAAGTGGTCTTCGAAGATGTGCAGACCCGCCTGGCAAGGGCATTCGATGCCCACGCCGGGCCCCGTGATTTCAGTAAGTCCGTAAATATCGAAGGCCTTGATTCCGGCGGCGGCTTCGATATGCCGGCGCAAGGAGTCCGTCCAGGGCTCCGCGCCGAATACTCCCACGCGCAGCGGCAGTTCGGCTACGTTCACTTCCATCTGGGCGGCGCGGTCCAGCAAGTGGAGGAAGTAAGACGGCGTGCAGCAGATGGCCGTTACCTGGAAGTCTTTCATCACCATAATCTGGCGATCGGTATTGCCGCCGGAAATAGGAATCACCGTCGCCCCAAGCGCCTCGGCGCCGTAATGCGCCCCCAGCCCGCCGGTGAACAGACCATAGCCGTAGGCGTTCTGAATGATGTCGCCGCGACCCAGACCGCAGGCCAGAAACGTCCGCGTCATGGCGTCGGTCCAAACGCCCACATCGTGCTGGGTGTAGCCGACAACGATTGGCTTGCCCGTGGTTCCGCTGGAAGCGTGCAGCCGGACGATCTCTTCCAGGGGGCTGGCGAACAGGCCGAAAGGGTAGGTGTCGCGAAGATCCGCTTTCACCGTGAAGGGAAGATTGGCCAGGTCTTCCAGGGTTCGCAGATCCTCCGGCCGCAGATTTCGCTCGACCATCCGCCGGCGATAGAGCTCGACGCGATCGTAAGCGCGGGCTGCGGTGGCCTGGAGGCGGCCCAACTGCAGGCCGCGCATTTGAGCCACCGGCATGTAATCCGGCGCGCTGGTGGGGTGAATGTTCGAAGAGATCTCAATCATAAGTGGTTATGTGGTGCGGGCGTCTCGCCCGCTATGGCCCAGGCATCCCGCCCGCGAGTTCTTGCGGGGGCGAGACGCCCCCGCGACAGCGGGCGGGACGCCCGCACCACGGTTCTCAAGGCAGGAAACTCCGTCCAGCCTCGCGCCCCACGGCCCAGGCGTGCAGATTGGCAGCGTGCAGTTTTTCCGCCAGATTCCGCCGGATTGCCTCTGTCCAGGCTTCCTCCGTGAAAGGCAGCCACACGCTCATGCAGCCGATGAGGGCGACGTTGAGGCTGCGCTTGTCGCGCAAGCTGCTTACCGCAACGGCGCCGGGCGTGATCAGCCTGCCGCCTTCCCGCAATCTCCAGCGGTTGGGATCGACCTGGTCGGGCGATAGCACGAGAAGATAGTCGGCTTCCCCCGAAGGCACCATGGGACTGTAGACTCTCGCACCAAACCGGACATCGCTGGTGACGGAACCGCCGCGCTGGCTCATGCCGTGGATTTCGCTCTTTTTCACGTCCAGTCCGGCCTGGAACGCCACCTCGGCGACGATGTCGGAGGCCTTCAGAACTCCTTCGCCCCCCAAGCCGGCAATCACGATGTTGGTTACTTCAGCTTTCATAGAAATCACCGGTCTCTGTCATTCCGAGCGCAGCGCGGAATGCTGCTTTGAAAATTGTGGCGCGGGCATCCTGCCCGCGAATTCTTGCGGGGGCGGGACGCCCCCGCGACAGCGGCGAGACGCCCGCGCCACATCTGTGCGGTTCCAGGACACAGAGCGAGATTCCTCGCTCCGCTCGGAATGACACCGTATTGCGCTCGGAACTGCACCTTATTCGCGCCTGTGTCGTTAAGAACCCCCGGCAGCGGTTTCACATTCCGCCGCCGCTGTCCGCTCATACTCCTTGATCTTGCCTGCCGCCAACAAACAGTTCCGCCGCGCCACGATCACGGTGAGTTTTCCGCCGGCGAGGCTGGCAGCCACCAACTCTTGAAAGGCGGCAGGATTGGCCGTCGGATCCGTCACCTGCACGTTGGGGATCCCGAGCGAACGCACCAAATCCTCAATGACGACTTTGCCGGTGGGATGGTGTTCGAGGGTTCGGCCGGTTCCCGGGTGCTCCTGCATCCCCGTCATCGCCGTGGTGCCGTTGTCGAGGATAATGACGACGTGGCCGGTGGGCGGGGGATTGTAGACCATTTCCACCAAGCCGGTAATGCCGCTGTGGATGAAGGTGCTGTCGCCGATGGTGCTAACGACCCGGCGTGCCTGCTCGGGCGGCAGCGCGTGCCTCAGGCCGAGGCCCACGCCAATGCTCGCGCCCATGCAGACGCACGAGTCCGTGGCCTCGAAAGGCGGCATCACGGCCAGCGTGTAGCACCCAATATCGCTGGCGACAATGCAATCCAGGTTGTGGAGCGCACTAAAGACGGACCGGTGCGGGCAGCCCTGGCACAGTTGGGGCGGCTTGCCGGGTGGAGGAATCGGCTCCGGAGAGTTGTCCCCAGCCAGGATGCGCCGGACGCGATCCACGTTCAGTTCGCCAAAACGATACGCCTCCGCCTTGCCTTCGACTGCCATACCCGCGGCGCGAATAGCATCGACGAGGTACGGATCCCCCTCTTCGATCGCGACGCAACGCGATACACTGGTTACAAAATGGCCGATGGTCTGTAGGGGCAATGGGTAAGTCATCCCCAGCTTCAGCACCGCGGCCCCCGGCGCCGCTTCCCGAGCATGCATGAACGAGATCCCGGAAGTAATGATCCCCAACGAGCGGTCCCCAGCCGTTTCCCGGTTCGGCCCCTCGGCTTCGTTCCATTCCAGGATGCGGGCCAGCTTTTCCCGCAGGCGACGATGGGCAGGCCGCGCATTGGAGGGAACCATCACCCGGCCTTTCATATCACGGACGAACTTCGCCGCGGTGCCGGGCGGCACTGACCTTTCCGACGGGCGAACCACGGCCTTGGAGTGACATACGCGGGTCGTGAGCCGGAGAAGCACGGGAATTCCCCATCGTTCGGAGACCTCGAGGGCCATCAGCGTAAAGTCGTAAGCTTCCTGGGAGTCCGCCGGCTCGAGCATCGGCACCCCCGCCGCGACGGCGTAGCGGCGGTTGTCCTGTTCGTTCTGGCTCGATGCCATACCGGGATCGTCAGCCGAAACCACCAGCAATGCGCCACTCACGCCGGTGTAGGTGGCCGTGAACAGGGGATCGGCGGCCACGTTCAGGCCAACGTGTTTCATGGTGACCAGGGCTCTCGAATTCGTAAAGCCGACCCCGAGCCCCACTTCCAGGGCGACCTTTTCATTAGGCGCCCATTGTGCCCGGCCTCCCAATTGGGAAAAGGCCTCCAGAATCTCCGTGGAGGGCGTACCCGGATACCCCGTGCCCAGGGCGACGCGCCCGTGGCGCGCCGCGAGAGCCACGGCCTCGTTCCCGCTCAATAACAGTCTTTCCGGTTCGCTCATCCGTTACCTCGCGACCGGCAATTCTAACCTTGCCGGCGAGTGTAATCAATTGATATCGATCACGAGTGCCACACTTTAATGTGGCACGGCCATCTTGGCCGTGACCGTGCATGCGCAGAGCCTGTCCTGAGCGAAGCGAAGGAATGCCGGTACCGCCGGGAATTGACTCACTGCATGGAAATTGCCTGTCATTCCGAGCCCTTCGCTGTCATCCTGAGCGAAGCGAAGGATCTCGCTCTGGGTGCTCAGGATAAACTCCGCGAGGAATCTCGCCCTGGTCCTTGTCCAGTGAACCACTCGACGCAGAGCGAGATTCCTCGCTCCGCTCGGAATGACATTTCATGGGTTCCGGGTGCCGCGCGCGGCGTGAGGGACTGCCATCCAATGAAATAGGCGTTAGGCCCGTTACCTCAGGCCGATGAGTTCCGTCAAATGCAAGTAGGGCTCTGTCCAGGTAATGCTATAATCATTCACTGCGGCCGTTGACGGCCTGGGAAGCAAATGAGAGGAGAGCAAGGAATGAGCACAAAGGGACGCAAGGTCCTCCCGGCTTTCGTCATTTTGGTGACGCTGGGGATCGGAATCTTGATCGGCACGGTGGTTTCTCGGGGTGTGCGTGCCGCCAGGACGTCGCCAGCGGCTATGGACGCTAAGCCGCTGCCCGCTCCCTCGCCGGCAGAACTCTCGAATTCCTTTGCCCAGGTTGCGGAGCAGCTTTCCCCTACGGTCGTAAATATTAATACCGAAAGCACAGTTCGCGCCTCTCGCCGCCGCTTTCATGCGCCCGATGATTCGCCCTTCGGCGATTTCTTCGATAAGTTCTTCGAATCGCCGGGCGCGCCGCTAGGAGACTTTCGGCAGCAGAGCCTTGGCTCCGGCGTTATTTTGAGTCCCAATGGCTACATCCTGACAAACTATCACGTGGTCACCCAGAGCGGCGAAGACAAGCTTGTGGATCGCATCATCGTCTACCTGCACGGAAACGATTCGGACAAGCATCCAGCCAAGATCGTGGGTTTCGACAAGGAGACCGACCTCGCGATTGTCAAGATCGCCGCGGAGCAGCCGCTCGCCGCCGCTCCTTTCGGCGATTCGGATGCGATGCGCGTGGGCGATTGGGTGCTGGCCATCGGAAGTCCTTTTGGCTTCGATTCCACCGTAACCGCCGGTATCGTCAGCGCCAAAGGGCGCGAGGTCGAGCCCGGAGTGGAAGGCCAGTTCAAGCGCTTCATTCAAACTGACGCGGCGATCAATCCCGGCAACAGCGGCGGCCCCCTGGTCAACTTGGCGGGGCAGGTGATTGGGATCAATACGGCGATCGCCACCCAACGGGGTAGCTACGAGGGCGTGGGGTTTGCCATTCCCTCCAATACCGCACGAAAAGTCTACAACGCTTTGATCAGTTCCGGCAGCGTTCAGCGCGGGGCCATTGGCGTTTCGTTCTACAGCGCCAACAATCCCTCCTTGCTGCGAAGCTTCGGGACGGATCACGGTGTAGTCATTAACGGCGTGGAACCAGGTAGTCCCGCCGAGCGCGCCGGCCTAAAGCGCGGAGACGTTATCCTCAGCGTCGATGGGAAGGCCATTCGGAGTGCCGACGAATTGGTTGCCATCGTCTCGGAAAGCGGAATCGGCAAGAATCTCCGCATGGAATACCTTCGCGAAGGCAAACGGCTCATGGCGGATGTTGAAGTGGGCGACCGCAATAAAATCGTGGCGGCGTTCGAGGAAGGTCCACCCACGACCCAGCCTGCGGAAGCTCGGGGAGAGGAAAGTTCAGGGGTTCTCGGCCTTTCCGTTAAGAGTCTCAGCCGCGACCAGACACAGGAACTCGTGGACAAACTCCATCTGGACAGGCAGCAAGGTGTCCTGGTTATGAACGTCCAGCCAAGCGGATTCGCCTTGGACCTAGGCGTTCATCATGGCGATATCATCCTGAGCATTAACCATCATCCGGTCACTTCGGCCGAGGAGTTTAACCGCTTGCAATCTTCCCTGAAATCCGGGGATGATGTGCTGTTACTGATTGCGCGGGGCAGCGGGCCGCACGCGTACACTACCCTGTTCCTGGCGGACCGCCTGCCCTAACCGCAAGTTGGCGTCGATGCGATGCTCCTGGACCGTCCTGGGGGCAGCGATGTAAAATCGCCCTGGGCTCGCCTTTGAGTCTTGGGATGTGAGATTTGAGATACCTCTAACTCGTGATATTCCAGAAGCGAGGAAATAGAGTTTGAATTATTGGATGAAGAAATCATTCGCAGCGTGGGCGCTCCTCGCAGCCCTGGTTTACACGCCGGTAGCTCCGCTCTGCGCTGATACTAACCAACAACAGAAAAGCGCTTCGACGTCACAGCAGAAAAGCCAAACTGCTGCACAAGATAGCACTCCTAAGACCTCGGCTGCTTCCGGCCAACACAGCTCCACCCACCGTTCCAGCAAACACCGCCCGCCTTCCAAGGCTGCCCTCGCAGCCGCGGCGCGCCGGCGGCGCTCTATGATGCGTCCGGAGTCAAATCGAATTGGAGAGATCCAACAAGCCCTTGTTAAGTCAGGCTACTTGAGTGGGGAGCCTACCGGCCGCTGGGACGATCAGACGCGCGAGGCGATGCGCCGCTATCAGGCTGATAACGGCTTCCCGGTAACTGGCCTTCCCGAGGCAAAATCTCTGATGAAACTCGGCTTGGGTCCTCATCCGCTGCCTCCGGACCTTGATACCAGTAACGTCGCAAAAGCGGGCGCCAACGGGAACGCCGCTGCGGCCCCTAACGCCCCAGCCGAATCCCCCACGCCGAATCCCCAGCCGAATTCGCCCCCGCCGGCCTCACCGCAGCCGTGACCGGTAGCACCGGCAATCTTGCCTTTGCCACCTGCCTGTTGCTTTGCTCCGCCTCTAAGTATCGATCTGCGCACGCTGCAGCCGGTCGCTGTAATCCACGTAGACCGCTTTCCATTCGGAGTAGAAATCCAGCGCCGCAGTGGCTGCTTCGCGGTGGCCGTTGCCGGTTTGCTTGGTGCCGCCAAAAGGCAAATGAGTTTCGGCGCCGATGGTGGGAGCGTTGATGTAGAAAATGCCGGTCTCAATGTCGCGCATGGCCTGGAATGCCCGGTTAACGTTCCGGGTGTAGATGGAAGAGGAGAGCCCGTAGACGACTCCATTGCCGATTTCAATCGCTTCCTCGAGGCCGGCACAGGGGATGATGGAAACCACCGGGCCGAAGATCTCCTCACGGCAAATTCGCATTTCTGGCTTGCAATCGCCGAAAATGGTTGGCGTGTAGAAACATCCAAAATCGTAGTCGCCTCCCGTCAGGCGCTCGCCGCCGCAAAGCAGCCTGGCCCCTTCATCCTTGCCGATTTCCACGTATTCCTCGACCGTTTTCAGTTGGCTTTCGTTAATGAGAGGACCCATCTGCACTGAGGGATCGAGCCCGTTGCCCACCTTCAGCGCGCGGGCGCGAGCCACGTACTTCTCGACGAACTCCCGGTACACGTCCTTGTGCACAGCAATGCGGCTGGAAGCGGTGCAGCGCTGCCCGGTGGTGCCGAAGCCGCCCCAAATTGCGCCATCCACCGCCAAGTCCAGGTTCGCGTCCTCCATAACCATGATGATGTTCTTACCGCCCATCTCCAGGCAGGCGTGCTTGAAAGTGCCCGCGCAAGCCTCAGCCACCTTTCGGCCCACCTCGGTCGAACCCGTGAACGAAACCACTCGCACGTCGTCGTGGGAAAGCAGGGCAGTGCCGACCTCCGGACCGCTCCCCGTAACCAGGTTCACCACCCCGCGGGGGACTCCCGCCTCCGCGAGCGTCTGGACGAGGTTGTAAGTCGAAAGCGGAGTGTCGGTGGCGGGCTTGATCACTACCGTGTTGCCGCAAATGAGCGCCGGCATGATCTTCCACGAGGGAATGGCCATGGGGAAATTCCAGGGCGTCACCAGCGAGCAGACCCCGATCGGGCTACGTACCCACATGCAGAACTTGTTGGGCAGTTCGGAGGTGGTGGTTTGCCCGAAAAGGCGCCGGCCCTCCCCAGCCATGTAATACGTCATGTCGATGGCTTCCTGAACGTCGCCCCGGGTCTCCTCGAGGATCTTTCCCATTTCTCGAGTCATCTGCCCGGCATACTCTTCCTTCCTCTCGCTCAGCAGACGCGCGGCGCGGTAGAGAATTTCGCCTCGTTTCGGAGGCGGAGTCAGCCGCCAGGCCTTGTACGCGTCCTTGGCGGCTTGAATGGCATCTTCCACGTCCTGCCGGCTCGACTTCTGAAACATTCCCACCAGTTCGCGGCGGTCGGCTGGATTGCTGTTATCAAATGTGACCCCGCTGGCCGATGGTACCCATTCACCCTTAATGTAGTTCTTGAAGATTTTAGGCGGTGCCATTGTATTGTCCCCCTTTGAACGAAAAACTATAACAGACGCGGGTGAGGGCTTCAACCCCGCAGGGAAGGGAAAGGGCTTCGAGAACTCTGGCGCGGGCATTCCTTCCCGGCACTCAGGACAGGCTCTGCCCGCGGGTTTCTGGCGGCGGCGAGACACCCCGCGACAGCGTGCGGGACGCTCGCACCACGCCTGTTCACGGTCGGGATATTCTCGTGGTTTCAGGGCGCCGCTCGGCCGCTGCCCCTGACTAAGACGCCGCTCCTCGCTTGGCTCTCCAGGACATCCCCTCATTCCCGCGCAAGCGAGAATCCGTTGCTTCTGGACTGGAAATGCCGGCCCAATCGCGCGGTTCCGGGCTCTCGCGATCGGGGCGGGGAACGGGGCTGAAATAATCCACAGGCGTGTCTGATAATATTTAGTGCAGGGGGGTGCGAGTTAACATAACATCTTTCCCACAGAATCCTCGTGAATTTCCACAGAACCGGCGGAAAGACGGAAACTGGAAACTGGAGAATACAAACTGGATAATCGAGCACGCCGACCAGCGTCCGTGTGCTGTCGATCAGAATCCCATTTCGAATCGCCAGTTTCCAGTTTCCATTTTCCAGTTTCTAATGCCCAGTTTCCGTTTTCTCCGGTTGCCCACATTGCACGGGATATGTTAGCTTTAAGGCTCATGTCGGCGCGTCGACATAGCCATGCCTCTTCGTGAGACGGAAGCGATCGTTCTAAGGACTTACCGGCTGGCGGAAGCGGACAAGATTGCTTCGCTCTTCACACGCCAGATGGGACGCCTGCGGGCGGTGGCCGCCGGGGCCCGCCGCACCAAGAGCCGTTATGGCGCCGCGCTGGAACCCTTGAGCCACGTTCGGGCGTTCATTTACGAGCGCGAAAACCGCGACTTGCTCCGCATGAATTCCGCGGAACTGATCGAGTCCTTCTTCGATATGCAGAAGGACTACCGGGTTCAGTTGGCAGCCCAATACCTCGCGGAAGTGGGCGAGCGCATGATTCCGGAGAGAGAGCCCAACGACCGGGTGTTCCGCCTGTTCCTGGCCGTGCTCCGGAGCTTGAAGCATTCCGGTGAAGTCACGCGGCCACTGCTCTACTTTGACTACTGGCTTGTTCGCTTGGCGGGCTTTTTGCCTGACTTCGATCGCTGCCAGAACTGCGGGCGGGCGCTTGGCGAAACCGGCGGGTTCTACCTTCCCGGGTCGGAAGGTCTGATCTGCGACAACTGCCGAGCCGGTGTGGCGGGCCAGCGAGTCTCCGTCGCGCCCGCCGTGCGAGCGGGGTGCCAGAAACCGCTCGAGCGCTGGATCGCGGAAGAGAAGGCCCCGGCGGGTTGCCGCGAGGCTCGCCGCTTCCTCGAAGATCTCATCGAAACGCACGCCGAGCGGAAGCTCGTGACGCGTGCGATGATGGAAGAGGCGGTGTAGATCAGGGGCCGGGCACCGGGTTTCAGGTGTCAGGGAAAAGAGCTTTCAGCTGTCAGCTATCAGCGGGCAGTTCTCAGTTGTCAGTTTTCAGTTCTCAGTCAAAGGACAATTTTGCGGTCTTACGTTTCCCCTGAAAGCTGATAGCTGACAACTAACAATTATACAAGGTATTTAAAATCAACACGAAATGGCAATTAAACAAAGTAAAACATCAAATTCAGATAAAGGCCAGCTCAGTTTCCAGGAGATGATTTTCCGGCTCAGCCGGTTCTGGGCTGGGCAGGGATGTGTGGTGGCTTTGCCCTACGACCTCGAGGTCGGAGCGGGCACGATGTGCCCCGAGACGTTCTTTCGCGTCCTCGGGCCGCAGCCTTGGCGAGTGGCTTACGTGCAGCCTTCACGCCGGCCCGCCGACGGCCGCTACGGTGAAAATCCCAATCGCCTGCTCAAACACACCCAAATGCAGGTCATCCTGAAACCCCCACCCGCGGACGTCCAGGATATGTATCTCGCGAGCTTTGAGGCGATCGGGATCGAAATCCGCCACCACGATATTCGCTTCGAGGAGGACAACTGGGAGGCGCCCACCCTGGGCGCCTGGGGGATCGGCTGGCAAGTCGTGCTGGACGGCCTCGAGGTCTCCCAATTCACCTACTTCCAACAGTCCGGCGGATTGGACCTCGAACCGATCAGCGTCGAGTTAACGTACGGACTCGAGCGCATCACCGCCTTCCTCCAAAACGTCGAGGACGTTTACCACATACGCTGGAACGAATCCGTGACCTACGGCGACATGCGCCGCGCCGAGGAATTGGAACTTTCGGTTTATGACTTCGAGTCCGCCGATCCGGAAACTTGCCGGAAGATCCTGGACCTTTACGAGGGCGAGGCAATACGCCTGCTCAGCGAGTATCGAAAGGCGGAAAACCGAAATTCGAAACTCGAAAATCGAAACTCGAAAATGGAAACTGGAAAATCGAAAGTCGAAAATGGAAACTCGAATGTCGAGATTGGGCACCCTAAACGAGGGGCGATTTGCGATTCGAGTTCATCAGACAACGAAGTAGATAGTGCTTTGCTACAATATGATATTAAAAATATATCAAGTGTAACTTTAATATCAGACCGTTTTCCCCTCCGCAAGGTGTACGACCTCACTTTGAAGTGCTCGCACCTGTTTAACATCCTCGACGCGCGCGGAGCCATCAGCGTCACCGAGCGCGTGGCGTTGATCGCCCGCGTCCGAAAGCTAGCCTGTGCAGTTGCCGCCATCTACGTCGAGCGCCAGACGGCGCAGGAGGTGACGGCGTGAAAGAGAACAACGTAAATCAGCATAATCATCACCCGCGCGAGGGTGTCGAGCCTTTTCAACCCCAGACTGTGGGTGGATCTGATCAGCCTGGGCGGAGTTCGAGTAAGACGGGCGGCGTAAAACGCCGGATGGGGACTGGCCCTGAGACGCTGCCCTTGCTCCTCGAAATCGGGTGCGAGGAAATCCCTGCGCGTTTCCTGCGCGATGCGGAAAGGGGCCTGGGCGAGAATGTCCAAGCGGCCATAAGCGAGGCGCGCTTACTGCCTGACGCGAGCGTAGGGGCGGTTCGCGAACCGCCCCTGCGAACGTACTCCACGCCGCGCCGCCTCGTCGTGCATCTTCCGGCCGTGTTAGCTCGGCAGCCGGACCGGGTCGGAGAGATTCTGGGCCCCCCGGTTAAAGTGGCAGTGAACACAGAGGGCAAGTACACGCGGGCGGCGGAGAGCTTTGCGCAAAAGAACTCGGTCCGCCTTGAGGATTTGGTTCGCACGACCACCCTGAAGGGTGAATACTTGGCGCTTCGGAAGACTACCCAGGGGCGCCCGGCCTCTCCGGTGCTGGCGGAAATCTTTCCCGCCGCCATCCTGGGCCTGGGGTTCCCGAAGAGCATGTACTGGCTGGAAAAGTCCGACCCGCGATTCGTGCGGCCCATTCGCTGGGTGCTGGCAATCCTCGGAGAAGGGAAGCAAGCGACGACGGTCCAGTTTGAAATCCTGGGCGTTGACTCCGGCGATTATACCTACGGACACCGCGTCTACAGCAAGGGCAGAACCACCGTAAAGGGCTTTCGCGATTACAGCGCCAAGCTGCGCCGCGCCTTTGTGGAGTTTGACCCGGAGAAGCGTCGCCAGGCGATTCGCGTTAACATTAAAGTACTACTTGAAGATTCTCTGGCTCTGGTTGAGGACGCAGACCTTGAAGATTGGCTGGTCAGCTCGACGGAGTGGCCTTCGGCGATCCGCGGCGGCTTTGACGAGCGTTTCCTCCATTTGCCGCGCGAGATTCTGACCACCGTGATGCGCGACCACCAGAAGTACTTTGCGGTGGAAAACCGTGAAGGGGAACTTGAACCTTACTTCGTGGCCATCCTCAACGTCGATGCCGATGAGCGCGGGCTGATCCGGCAGGGGCACGAGAGGGTTCTGCAGGCGCGCTTCAGCGACGCGGAGTTTTTCTGGGATGCGGACCAGCGGTTGCCCCTGCGCGATCGGCCGCCTCGTCTCGAGAAGGTCACCTATCAAGCGAAATTGGGGAGCTACGCCGACAAGGTCCGGCGCATGCACGCCATCGCCTCGCGCCTCTCCGGCAAACTCGAAGCTCAGGAGATTCTGCAGGCAGGGCAGCGCGAGCAGGTGTTGAGGGCTGTCGAACTCTGCAAGTGCGACCTGACCACCCAGATGGTGCAGGAGTTTGCGGAACTGCAGGGCGTGGTGGGCGGACTCTACGCAAAAGCTCAAGGAGAACCTGAAGCTGTGGCGACGGCGATCTACGACCACTACCTGCCGCAGGGAGCCGAAGACAGGTGCCCGCGAACCCCGCTCGGCGCCTTGGTGTCTCTCGCCGACAAACTCGATGCGGTCGTGGCTGGATTCGCGGTCGGTAACGGACCCACCGGATCGAGCGACCCCTTTGCGATCCGGCGTCAGGCCAACGCCGTTATTAAAGTACTACTTGAATTATCGACTTCTATTGAATTGGATTCAGAAATAGTATACGAATTGAGTCTCTTGCGTGAAAGGCTGACTTTTGAGTCCGTCGAAGTCGCGGACGCGATCCGGAAATTCATGCGGGAACGTCTGACCTTCCATCTCGAGACGGTCGCTGGTTTGCGCTACGATACGGTGCGCGCCGCGCTGGGCGCGCGTCAGGCCGTGTTCGAGCCCGCCCAGGTCCTGGCGCGAGCGCGGGCGATTGAGCGGATCCGTTCGAGCGACGACTTCCTCAGCCTTTCGCAATCCGCCAAACGCATTCGCAATATTCTGAATAAATCCGCCCAGCCTTCCGATTATGAAGGCCTGGAATTCGACCCGCAGCGCCTGGAATCGGGGCCGGAGCGGGGCCTGTACGCGGAGTACGTGCGAGTTCGGGATGAGGCGGCGCAGAAACGGTCGGCAGGCGACATCCACGCTGCTCTCGAGTCTGTTGCTTCGCTGCGCGCTCCCGTGGACCTCTTTTTCGATAAGGTTCTGGTCATGGCCGAGGACCCCGAGGTGCGGAGGATCAGGCTGCAATTGCTGATTACCCTCGATCGGCTGTTTACGGAAGACGCGGATCTATCCGTGATTGAGAAGGCCAATGTCGACGCGTCGACATAGAAAAAACGTCCCGGCACTCCCTGAACGATTTGCTTGTAGCCAGCAGGCGAGTTGTGGCATGGTGTTTAGTGCGGTGAAGGATAAACTATGAAGCTGCGATTGCTCGTCGAATTCGACCCCGCGACCAAACGGTGGTCAGCGGTATTCCCCGAACTGCCTGGTTGTGCATCCGCGGGCGATACGGAGGAGGAAGCGGTGCGCAACGCTAAGGAAGCGCTGGAACTGTGGTTTGAACCTTCCGAAATCAAACCTGCCGAGGGCGCGAAACTGCTCGAAGTGTCGCTCCCATGAGCCCCCACTTTCCCGTCCTGAATGCTCAGGACGTCACCCGCGTATTGAAGCGAAATGGCTTCGTCCTGACCGGTCAAAAGGGCAGCCATCAGAAGTGGCATCATGCGAACGGCCGGCAAGTAATCGTAGCCGTCCACGGAAGCAAGCCGATTCCGCGAGGGACCCTCAAGAGCATCATCGACGGAAGCGGCCTCGACATTGATGATTTCCGGTAGCTCAACCTTCTGCGATGCTTCTTCTCCATTGCAAAATCCCAGCAAATGCGCCAAAATCGTGGGTCGCTCAGCCGCCACAAGAACGCTAAAGGCTCTGAATCAACCTTCAGTGAGCTGAAACCTGAAGGCTGATAGCTGAAGGCTGAGGACTGAAAACTGCAAACTGCAAACTCAAAGGAGTACTCATGGAAAAATACGTTTATTTCTTCGGGGACGGGAAGGCGGACGGCAACGGCGCCATGAAAGACGTGCTGGGCGGCAAGGGAGCCGGCCTGGCGGAAATGACGAACGCGGGGCTGCCTGTTCCTCCCGGCTTCACGATTGCCACTTCGGGCTGTCGCCTCTACTTCCAGAACGATAACAAGACGCCCGATTTCATTCTGGCCCAGAAGGATGAGGCGCTGGCAAAGCTGGAGCACCTGCTGGGACAGAAGCTCGGGGAACGGAAGAATCCCCTACTGGTGTCGGTGCGTTCCGGTGCCAAATTCTCCATGCCCGGCATGATGGACACCGTCTTGAACCTCGGCATGAACGACGATGTTGTTGAGGTGTTCGCCGAGAAAACCAACAACCCGCGTTTTGCCTACGACAGTTACCGGCGGTTCATCCAGATGTTCGGCAACGTGGTGATGGAAATCCCCAAAGACAAGTTCGAGCATGTGTTCGACGGGCAAAAGAAAAAAAAGAAGGTGAAGCTCGACACCGAGCTTACCGCCGAGGATCTGAAGGAAGTGATTGCGGAGTACAAGAAAGTGGTCCGCAAGGTTGCCGGCAAGGACTTCCCGCAGGATCCCCAGATTCAACTGAACATGGCCATCGAGGCCGTATTCCGCTCCTGGTACAATCCCCGCGCCAAGACTTACCGCCGCCTGAACAAGATTTCTGATGACCTGGGGACGGCGGTGAACGTCCAGACCATGGTTTTCGGCAATATGGGTGACACTTCGGGGACGGGCGTCGGCTTCACGCGCGACCCAGCCACCGGCGCCAAGGAATTCTACGGCGAGTTCTTGATGAACGCCCAGGGCGAAGACGTGGTGGCGGGCGTGAGGACTCCCGTGCCGATCAAGGAACTCGAGAAGATCATGCCGGACGTTTACCACCAGCTCCGGGAGATCACGACCCGGCTCGAGCAGCACTACAAGGACGTGCAGGATTTCGAGTTCACCATTCAGGAGGGAAAGCTCTACATGCTCCAGACCCGCAGCGGCAAGCGCACCGGTCCCGCCGCGGTACGGATTGCGGTGGAGATGGTGCATGAAGGCCTGCTCACCAAGAAAGAGGCGCTGTTGCGGGTGGAACCCGATCAACTCAACCAGTTGCTGCACCCTGTGCTGGACGAATCCCAGCCCTTGAAAGTGCTTGCCACAGGCTTGCCGGCATCACCCGGCGCCGCCGTAGGGCACGTCGTGTTCACCGCCGACCAGGCGGTGGTGGCAGGGAAGACCCAGCCGGTTATCCTGGTGCGCGGCGAGACCGTCCCGGACGATATCCACGGGATGGAAGTGGCGGTGGGGATTCTGACTTCGCGCGGTGGCATGACCTCCCACGCGGCGGTGGTCACTCGCGGCATGGGCAAGCCCTGCGTGGCGGGCTGCGGGGCCGCAGAAGTCGACGAGAAGGCCAAGCAGCTCAAGATCGGCAGCACTCTCCTCAAGGAAGGTGACTGGATTTCCTTGGACGGCTCGACGGGGCGGGTGATCGAGGGCAAATCCGAGCTTGTCGAGCCCGACCCTAAGAGCGGCGTTTTCGCAGAATTCATGACCTGGGCCGACGAAGAAAGGGAGCTCGGCGTGCGCGCCAACGCGGACATTCCGCGCGACGCCCTGACCGCTGTCAACTTCGGCGCCGAGGGCATCGGGCTCTGCCGGACCGAGCACATGTTTTTTGCCAAGGAACGTCTACCCCACGTTCAGCGTATGATTATGGCGTGCCGGGAAACGCAGGATCCGAAGCAAGCGGCTAAGAACTTGAAAGAACGCCGCGCTGCCCTCTCCAAGCTCCTGCCCATGCAGCGGAAGGACTTTCACGGGTTGTTCAAGGCCATGGCCGGATTGCCGGTGTTGATTCGAACCCTTGACCCGCCGCTGCACGAGTTCCTGCCCAAGCGGGAAGAATTGATGGTGGAAATCGCAACCCTGGAAGCTACAAAGCCTAGAAGCTCTAAGCTGCCTGAACTCAAGAAAGTACTCGAAGTAGTTAATGAACTACATGAATTCAATCCCATGTTGGCTTTGCGTGGCTGTCGATTGGGAATTATGTATCCGGAAATTACTGAAATGCAGGTGCGGGCAATCCTCGAGGCGGCTTGCGATTGCAAGAAACAGGGAATTGATGTCAAACCTGAGATTGAAATCGTTCTCGTCGGAGATGTAAAGGAGTTACAGAATCAGAAAGAGGTCATAACCCGGGTGGCCAAGGAAGTCTTTGCAAAGAAAAGCATGGAAGTCGAGTTCAAGGTGGGGACAATGATCGAGTTGCCTGCCGGAGCGCTTTCGGGAGCGGAGATCGCGAAAGAGGCTGACTTCTTTAGCTTCGGCACTAACGACTTGACGCAAACCACCTTCGGCGTCTCTCGCGACGACTGCGCCAAGATCATCAACGCTTACGTGAAGTTGAAGATCTGGCCGGCAGATCCGTTCGCGGTGCTCGATCCGAAGCGGGTGGGACGGCTGATGAAGATAGCGGTCAAGGAAGGCCGCGAAGCCAACCCGAAGTTGGAAATCGGAATCTGCGGCGAGCACGGCGGCGATCCGGCCTCAATCGAGTTTTGCGCCGAAGCGGGCTTGGATTACGTGAGCTGCTCGCCATACCGTGTACCGATCGCGCGCCTGGCGGCAGCACAGGCGGCCCTGAAGAAGCAGGAGAAGGCGGCCTACTCAACGGCGTAAGAGTAGGCGCCGGGTGTCAGGTCTCAAACCGTCGCTGTAGGGGCGGCCCTCGTGGCCGCCCCTCGGCGGACAGGATGCGGATGCGATCAATAGCGTTTATTGGCCCGCTCCGTCGGCCTCTAACCTTCCAAGTTAGGCTTCCAATAATCATTACTAACTTGAGCTAATTTAGTACATGCACAAATTATATTAAGTATGACTTTAGATGTGATGATACGATTCTGACAATGGCTGCTGGTGCGAACAAGGGGCGCAAATCATGAGGCTAAGATCGGCACTGTTCGTCGGAATTCTATTTTCACTCCAGTTGCCGATCGGTTGTGCCGCCAGCAGCGATTGGGTCTTCGTGTGGGTATCGTCGGGGCCCGGAAGGTACCACACCTCGCAAGGGAAAGCCTCGGTCGGAATTCAAGGCGGCAAGCTGACCGCAGAAACGACCGCCGAATCCGGGGTACACTACAAGCTCACCGGGTACATTGTGAAGAATAGAGTCAACGCCAAGATCAGAGTGGTCGGAAGCGATTACTTCATTGATTCACCGTTTTCTGGCTCCTTCCAGACAAAGAGGTGGAGTAATCTTGTCGACTCGAAAGGCCGCGAATCAATAGCTTGACGGATGGCTGGAACTTCATTGGGATTTCTCGGGAGATTCACTAAGCGCGCCAGAAGGTCTCTTCCGGTACAAGGCACCGGACTTAAGACGATCGAGGGTTTCGAGTTGCCGCTGGCGTCAGGGTGGCATTCATGAATGTCGGCGCGTCGACATCGCCATGTGCCGACGCCTTATTATTCTGCCCGCCACGCATTGTGCTCGGACTTGAAGTTCCTGTTCCTCATGAGGAGGCAGTCCCATGTCCTCGAACAACCACCCAATTAAGTTAGTTAATCGCCGCAGCTTCATCGGCGCTTCCGGCGCGGTCGTCTCCTTATGGAATCTCACGCGAAGCGTGTTGGATGGGAAGGAGGGTGTCCCATCCGTCGCGGGCAGTGGAGCCGGTCCGGCCGGCACACACACCTTCGGTTACCAAGGCGACCATTTCCTCCTGGACGGGAAGCCGTTTCTGATCATTTCCGGTTCGATGCACTATCCGCGTGTGCCCCGCCCGTACTGGCGGGACCGTATGCGCAAAATGCGCGCCCTGGGCTTGAACACGCTCTGCACCTATGTATTCTGGGACCTGCACGAGCCGGAGCCGGGCAAGTTCGATTTTACGGGCAATCTCGATGTCGCCGCATACGTCCGCACTGCGCAGGAAGAAGGTCTATGGGTAATTGTGCGGCCCGGCCCTTATATTTGCTCGGAGTGGGATTTTGGCGGCCTTCCTCCCTGGCTCTTGGCAACTCCGGGTCTCAAGGTCCGCACCACTGATGCACGTTTCATCGAGGCTTCGTCAAAGTATTTGCACAAAGTGGGGGAGCAACTGGCGCCTCTCGAAATCGCCCGCGGCGGGCCCATCATCATGGCGCAGGTGGAGAACGAGTACGGATCTTTCGGTCACGACCACGATTATGTGAAGGCCATTCGCCACGCCATAAGCGGCGCCGGTTTCGACGTAACCCTGTATACATCGGACGGGTCCAGCAAGGCAGAACTCGACGGAGGATCGATGCCGGACTCGCCTGCCGCCATCAATTTCGGGCAGGGCGAACAGGAAAAGGAGTTCACCAGGTTCGCGAAGTCCCGGCAAAATGTGCCACGCATGTGCGGTGAGTATTGGGACGGCTGGTTTGACCACTGGGGTGAAGAGCATCATGTGACTTCCCCTGAGGAAGCGGCGCAGGGAGTTGAGTGGATGCTGTCGCGTGGGATTTCCGTCAATCTTTACATGGTACACGGCGGCACAAGCTGGGGTTTCATGAGCGGGGCGAATTATGACGGAACCTATCAGCCGGACATTTCCAGCTATGACTACGATGCGCCGATCGACGAGGCGGGCCGGCCTACCAAGAAGTTCTCCCTGATTCGTGAGGTTGTCGCACAATATCTGCCCGCAGGTTCGCGCTTGCCTCAGTTGCCCGCTCCGTTGCCCATGATTGAGATTCCGCGCGTTGAGATGAGAGAGGTAGCCGCGTTGGACGGCCTGCTGGGAAAGCCGGTTCACTCTGACCAGCCGCTTCCCATGGAGGCAATGGGGCAGAATTATGGTTTCATTTTCTACCGCACACGGGTGGCCAAAGAACTTAAAGGAATACTTGAAGTAAGGGAGATAAGAGACTATGCGATCGTGTCGCAGCGTGCCCGATGTCTGGGAGTTCTGGATCGCCGCCTGAAGACGCATGCGCTGGAAGTGGAACTGGAAGGCGGGGCTCCGCTGGATATTCTGGTGGAGAATATGGGCCGCGTCAATTTCGGCCCGCACTTGGTAGAGGACCGTAAGGGAATCGTTGGGCCAGTTACGATTGCGGGCTCAACATTGACGGGTTGGGAGAATTATCCGTTGCCGATGACGGACCTTTCGCACTTGCGATTCTACCTGTTGCCGATGAAGGACCTTTCGGGCCCGAGCTTCTTTCGAGGTCAATTTGAATTGACGTCATTGGGCGACACATTCCTCGACATGCGGGGCTGGGAAAAAGGCTATGTGTGGGTCAACGGGCATAACTTGGGCCGCTACTGGAAGATCGGTCCGCAGCAAACTCTGTTTCTACCGGCCACCTGGCTTAACCAGGGAACGAACTCGGTGGTGGTGCTCGACCTCGAGCCGGGAGAGCGCCGAACGCTTCAAGGGGTGAAAGACCCGATTTGGTCAACGTCCAAGTCTTAGTTCGGGTATTGGCCTGGGTCGGATTCCTGCGATACATAAAGTATTAGTTTAAGTATCGACTTGGCGGACCTCGACAGCGCGCCGTCCTCTGCCCCGAGGCGCGAGAGGGCAAGAGGATATCAAAACAGTTCATCCTTCGGCCGACGGACGCAGGCGCAAAGGGAGGCAATACGGAAGTCACGGTTTGCCTCTGCAGGCTTGGCGCCCTTTGCGGCTTCGCGCGAAACAGGTTCTTCATCCTTAGATTAAACCGCAGGTTCCAGGCGGGCTCGACGCTGATCCGAAGTCAGGTTCAGGACCGCATCGCCGCTCGTGGGCGCGGCGTCTCGTACAGTTTTCGAGGGAGATGGAATTCAACTCCGTGGAATATCTTTCTGCAGCCATGCAACTTTCGGTCCTAATGTGCATCCTAATGCCTGAGTGGCGGAACGGTGTTGTGTCTCAACCACATTTCGGGACGTAGTCGGTGCCGTCCCGTGGTGATACCGCAGACGCGGAAAGACGCCGCAGCCGGATTGTTGACCAGCGAATAAAAGCTAGTGATCTTGCGAAGCCAAGGTGATATAATCGGGAACGCTCAGCTTGAGAGGTGAATCCATGGGCACACGCCGAATGCAAGTGGTGGCGCTTCTGGCAATATTCTGTCTCGCGGCTCTTCCAGTGCGCGGCGACGACAAGAAAGCCGACGTCGACGAAATCGGCAATCGGAAAGTTGCGCACATGAGTATCATTTCCCAAGAAAAGGAGATTGCCATCGGCAAGCAGTACAGCGTAGAAATTGAGCGTTCCGCGAAGCTGCTCACGGACCCTGTCGTCAACGAGTACGTCAACCGAGTGGCTCAGAACGTGGCGCGCAATTCGGACCTCAAGATTCCGCTCACAGTGAAGGTTATTGACGATCCCACGCTGAACGCCTTCGCTCTGCCCGGCGGCTTCCTTTACGTGAATACAGGGCTGCTCCAAGCAGCGGAAGAGGAAGACCAAATTGCGGGAGTGATAGGGCATGAAATCGCGCACGTGGCCTGCCGGCACTGGGCAAACCAGATGACCAAGATGACCTTCGCGCAATTCGCCATGATACCGCTCATGTTCGTTCCCATGACTTACCCGGTTTATATGGGCGTGATGGAAGCCTACATGAACGGCGTGCCGCTGATGTTTCTAAAGTTCAACCGTGGCAACGAGGCGGAAGCCGACTATCTTGGAATTCAATATATGTACAAGGCGGGCTACGACCCGAACTCTTACACCGCGTTCTTCGGCAAGGTCATGGACGAGGAGCGCCGCATGCCGGGAAGCATGCCCCAGGTCTTTATGGACCACCCGCCGACCGGCGACCGGATTATCAAGTGCGAAGAGGAAATCAAACAAATTCTGCCCAAAAAGGAGCAGTATCTGGTTTCAACGTCGGAGTTTGACGACGTTAAGGCCCGGTTGCAACAGGTGATCAGCAACCGGAAGAAGTTGAAGCCCGGCGAGACCGGCGGGCCCACACTGCGCAAGCGGCAGCCCAGCGACCAGACCTCAGCCCCGACTCAGACCGCAGGGCAAAGTTCAGGCAGCAGCAGTGCCGGCGATGAGCAGCCGCCGGTGCTCAAGCGACGGAGCGACTCCTCTTCCGACTCGGGTTCCGGCACGAACTCGAGTCCGAGTTCCACTCCCGGCACGACGACAGGCACCACTCCGAATTCGACGCCTGGTTCGAGTCCAAGCTCTACTCCGAGCCCGAATTCGACACCAAACCCGAGCCCGAATCCCAACTAGAGTTATTCCCTCTCCGCGCCAGGGATGGCCGCTCGCAAGCGTGGGCGGCCATTCTTGTTTCTGGCGGTAAATCAGGGAACAGGGAATAGGGAACAGACGGAAGAGGGATCAGGGAACAGGAATTAGGGAACAGACGGTATCGTTCCCTACTCCCTATTCCCTGTTCCCTAAATGTGTTCCCTAATCCCTATTCCCTAATCCCTATTCCCTAACCCCTGTTCCCTAACCCCTGTTCCCTAAAGAGCTATTCCGAGCTTTCGTAGTTCCTCGGAGTAGTACTTGCGGTAGAGGATTTCCCATTCTCCGCCGCCTTCCACGATGGTTCGCTTCTGTGCGGCGATGCGGCCTTTCACAAGCTGGTCGATCTTTTCTTCTTCCTGCATCAGCTCCGTGAGGATCTTGACGATTTGCACGCGGATGTTATTGGGCTCTTCGTAGATTTCCACTTCATCCAGAGCCTCAATGGCGGCCATGACCTGGTGTGAAATCTGAATGATCTTTTCGTGAGTCATTTTCATGGTCGTTGCACTACCCGCCTCAGAGAATGGCCTTCCGCTGGCGCACCAGTTCCTTTTTGATCGCTTTGAAAGCGTCTTCGTAACTGGCGCCCAGCTCTTTCATCTGGTTACCGTGTTCCTCCAGGATTCTTCGAACTTCGTCGTTGATGCGATCCTCGACGCTCAACTCTTCCTGCATCACCTGGTTGATGACCTCGAGGACATAATCAGGCTGTTCATAGGTGATCAGCCCGTCATCGGCCAGCCGCTTTAACACCTGCTTGGCCATATACACGACATACTCGCGCTGAAACTGCATGGATGATGGGCCTCTCCTTGACGCTTGTGACACGCTAGTGTATATTTCATAGGTTGCAGGTGTCAAGGTTGTGCAGCAGGTAGTGCCCTGATTTGACTGGTGGCGCGGGGCTTCAGGCCGGCAACGGCCGACCTCAAGTCCGTCGCTGGGCAGCAACCAGGACAGTACCACGCCGCGGGCCCTGCGCCGTCTTGGACTGGGCGGGGCGGTTAGCTCAGTTGGTTAGAGCGTCTGCCTTACAAGCAGAAGGTCGCCCGTTCGAGCCGGGCACCGCCCACCAGAAAGAGAGCGGCTAGTGCTCAGTGGTTAGTGGCTAGTCACGCGCTTTTCTTCTAGCCACTAAGCACTGGCAATTGCACGTGGGGACGTAGTTCAGCTGGTTAGAACGCATGCCTGTCACGCATGAGGTCGCGGGTTCGAGCCCCGTCGTCCCCGCCAGCTTTCCAAGCCATTGCAAATAAGATAGTTATTTCAAGATTACAAAACTTCCTACATGTCCCTTTTTTACAACAGAAGTTAATAAATTGCTCTTGTTTTATTGAAAAGAAGGGATTTATTGCTTCTGTAGAGCGCATGCTTAAAAAGCATGGGGTCTTGTCTCTAATCACAGTCTGCGCGACTCAAGCCATTCCGATTCAGAGGCTTTCGGCTAGGCGATTAGTCCACTTCTCTCAGGTATACCAAAACTGTTCCAAAACTCGCGGACTGTTCCAAAAGTGGTGACTGACCCGGATGGGCAGTTATGCGGGTTGGGTTCTCTGGCGGGCGATTCCCACGCTGACCTAATTCAATGCTGCGCAAGAAGATGTGCCACGCGATTCTCCTGTGCTGCCAAATGGCAGCCCGCCCCTACGAAGCAAAAGCCCGGGTAGATTTCGAATCACCCCGGGCGCCCAATAATTCTCGATAGTTACAGCCAGACTTCTTCCGTGCGAGCACCTGCCGGCAAGTTGTCTCCGATCGTGGGTGTTCCAAAAACCGCGTCATGGCCCAAAAGGAACAACCTGAGAAAAAACTTAAATGAGACGGTCGCACGGCGGTTGCTGATCCGTTCGCCTCGGCCCCCAGCAATCCGCAAAGTTCGGCAGGGTGAGGGTGCGCCTTCAGAAGCACATTCAATATCAGTGCATGCGTTTCGGCGGCGGCACGAGAAATGACCTCACGCCAAAAGCAGCCCGTGAAAGGGTGCGTGCTTCTAGAGACGCGGCGAGTTTTCGGCAGCCGCGGATGTAAGTTGGGCAAGGATCAACGCTCGGTTCTCATGAACGACGGAACCAGTCGCCACACCTTGTAGGTAATTAGATACAGCTGGATAGTTGGGCTGTTATCGCTAACTACCGTTCTCCGGTCTGGACCGTGCTTAGGCGCGGGTCTTGACGGGTGCAACTTACGGCTCACCCGCCGGGAACATTCTCAGGAGGATCGCTTAGTGTATAATAAAGAACACCTAGTTTCAGGGACGCTTCTAACTGGCCAATCCGGGGGGAGCTCGATCTGATCGGACGAAGGCTCGCACACTATCGGATTAACGCCGCACTCGGAGCCGGCGGAATGGGGGAGGTGTATCGCGCCACGGACACCAAGCTGGGGCGCCAAGTGGCGCTCAAGGTTCTGCCGCCGGACGTAGCCGGCGATCCCAAGCGGTTGGCCCGCTTCCAACGCGAGGCGCGCGCCGTCGCCGCACTCAACCATCCCAATGTGGTCACGCTCTACTCGGTGGAAGAATTCGAGGACATCCACTTTCTCACCATGGAATTGGTGGAGGGGCATTCGCTCGATCGCCTGATTCCGGGGAATGGCCTTCCGGTGGATCGAATCGTAGAGATTGCTGGCGCGCTGGCTGAGGCGCTGGCGGCGGCGCATGAGAAAGGGATTTTGCACCGGGACCTGAAACCGGCCAACGTGATGGTGACGAATGAGGGCCGGGTGAAGGTGCTGGATTTCGGGTTGGCGAAAGACGTCGGCGCCGAAAGCTCCGATGCTGCGACGCTCACCTCGGCAGGCTGCACGCAAGCGGGCGTGGTGATGGGAACGCCCGCCTACATGTCACCCGAACAGGTCTCGGGACGCGCGCTCGACCATCGTTCGGATATCTTTTCGCTGGGGGTCGTGCTGCACGAAATGGCAACGGGACGGCGGCCGTTCGACGGAGTTTCCTCCGCGGAGCTGATTTCATCCATCTTGCGCGACACTCCCTCCCCAGTTACCGAACTGCGCCCCGACCTGCCTTCCGACCTGGCGCGCGTAATCCGGCGCTGCCTGGAGAAAGATCCCCGGTATCGTGTACAGACGGCGCGCGATGTGGGCAACGAGTTTCGCGATCTGGCGCGGCTCGTCTCCAGTCCGACTGCGGCTGCGGCCTCCGCTTCCCAGGCCGTGGCTAAGCCCGACACGGGCCCTACCCGCCCCGACGAGGGCTTCTGGGTTGCGGTGTTGCCCTTCAGGGCGCCAGGCGGTGATGCGGACCTCGAGGCCCTGGCGGACGGTCTTACCGAGGACGTCACGTCGGGGCTTTCGCGCTTCCCGTACCTGCAGGTCATTGCCCACAAGTCGGCAATGGCTTTTCGAGGCCGCGCGGCAGACGTCCGCACCGTGGGCCGTGAATTGGGCGCGCGTTATGTGCTGGAGGGAAGCGTTCGCAAGCGGGGCAGCGCCGTTCGCGTCAGTGCGCAACTGTTGGACGCCGCAAGCGGCACGCAGCTTTGGGCGGAGGCGTATGACCGCGAAATAAGCAATACCAACACTTTCGAGATTCAGGACGACCTGACCGACCGTATTGTGACTACGGTCGCGGATGGTTATGGGGTTCTGGTTCGCTCCATGGCTGCCCCCACTCGGAATAAGAATGCGGAGGACCTGAGCGCGTCTGAACTTGTGCTGCGCTACTACGCTTTCATGCAGCAAGTCGATCCGCAGGAACATGCCGTGCTCCGTGCCGGCTTGGAACGGGCGCTCGAGCGCGAGCCCAACCACGCCACTGCCTGGGCTTGTCTTTCCGATGTGTACCTATGGGAATATCTCGATCGGTGGAATCCGCGGGAGAAACCGATGGAGCGGGCGCGAGAGGCTGCGTGGCGATCGGTGAAGATTGATCCGGCCTGCCAGATGGGCTGGAAGCAACTTGCAGAAGTGCAGTTCTTCAGTCGCGATTTCAGCGCGTTTCGAGAGACTGCGGAGCGGGCCATGTCGCTCAATCCGCGGGACGGCATCACTTCGGCTCTCATGGCGATCCTGATTGCCTACTCTGGCGAATGGGAGCGGGGCGCGGCGCTGGCGCAAAGAACGATGGAGCTTAATCGCCATCATCCCGGTTGGTATCACCTCACCGTCGTTCACCATCAGTATCGCAATGGCGAGTACGAAGCTGCGTTGCAAACCGCAAAGAAGATCAATATGCCGGAGTTCCATTGGGCGCAACTGATGATCGCGGCTGCTTGCGGCATGCTGGGCCGCCGTGAGGAGGCTCACCCGGCCATCGAGCTTTTGCGCAAATACAATCCGACGTTTCTCGACCTTAATAATGTCCGTGACGATATCGAGAAATGGCTGACCGACAAAGATGTCGTGGAACAGCTTTTGCTTGGATTGCAGAAGGCCGGCCTCAAGTTCGGCCCAGCGGGATCTGCGGCGAGGGAGGCTGTACTCGACTCCAAAAGTCGGTAGCGCAGAGTCCCTGGCGTTGGGACTCTGCGGCTCTTCCTGGCCCTGGTCGAGCGCGCGACTACACGGAGTGGCTGAGCGGGACAGTCAGCGCGCATCCGATCCTGCCTATTGATCGGGTACCTCTGCCGGCCGATGAACGAACCCGCCTATGCCGGATCGCCGCGACCGGACAACGGCCAATTCAAATTCGACGAAAAACCGCAGAGTCCCAACACCAGAGACTCTGCGCTACCAGCTCCCGGTGCGGCTGGCCGCTGGCCACGATCACACCAACCAGAGCCGGGACTTGATTCCAACCTGCAATCGCCGTAGAGTGCGTGTGTAGCCATCAAACGAAAGTTCAGGGAATAGCTAATGAGGTGACGGGGGCTGCCCCCCGTGCAACAATCGTGGAGCAAGAAAGGAGTTTGGCCGCTATGGAGTTAAGCAAAGAAGAAATGACCCGCGTTATAAAGTACCTTCAGAGATGGGAATCAGCAAAGTGCGCGATTTGCAGAGGGGACGACTGGGCAGTATCCGGCACGGTGTTCGCGTTATCCGACTACACACCTCCTTGGCTAGGAACTTACGGCTACAACGAAACTGCGTTCCCCGTGATTCCCCTCACATGCAAAACTTGCGGCAACGTCCTGTTCGTGAGCGCGATTGCTGCCGGAGTAGTGAAGGGCAGAAGTGAGGTGCATCAGAATGGGTGACGAGCGGGAAAGCAAACCGAAGCTGACGGTTTCGCAGGAATTTTCAGTTCTTCAGCCGATGCGCCAAAATGCGTATCCGATTGGCGAAGCAGACTGGGAACGGATTAAGCGCATGATCAAGGAAATAGTCCCACCGAATAACTTGTATGAGCAAATCAGCTTTGCTTGTCTTGGTGTGTTTGGTAGCTCCGTTCTTGCTTTAGCCTCGTTAAAGTTGTCCGGCACGTCACCACCTGTCTGGGCATGGGTAATTGTGTGGTGTGTGTTTGTAGGTTCCTTGGTGGCCACCGTTACACTTTACCTTGCCGGAAAAGACCTGAAGAAAGCAACGGCTCGTACTGCTGAAAGCGCTCTGGCTGAAATGATGGAGATCGAGCAGAGATGCGCCCCAATTGCCTCAGACTCGTCTTCGCCCGCCAGCGTTCCAGCGGAGAAAGCAAAACTCAGCTTGCTTTCCGCAGCTTACGGAGCGGATGGCCACGGTTGGAGTGATGTTAAACCAGTCTTGAACCAGCGGATAAAAGATGGAAAGCTTTGCATCCATGTCACCAATGAAGAACTTGGTGGTGATCCCGTCCCGAATGTCTGGAAAAAGTTACGCGTTGCATACCGCATCAATGGAAAGGTTTACCGCGTAGAAGTTGGCGAGGGTCAGAAACTGTCCATTCCAGATTTGCAGTCTGACCCGCCCTCCGGTGCCGGGGCTGGCGCAGAGCCCTAGCTCTGCATTCCGCTCAGTTGTCGTGTTTCAAGACCGCAGAGCTTGGCGCCAGCCGCGAGTTTAGCGATGCGCGCGTCTCGGACGGTCATGTCTGGCGAGCGGCTGACGGACCGGGCCGACTTCCGCCCTCTCGTTCGCCGTTCGTCGCGGTCTGCGCTACTCGCTGCGCAGCTCCCTCGAACTCGATCCCAAATTCCTTCTGGCCCGTCTCGACTTGGGCGAAGTATATGCCTTGACCGGAAGACTTGAAGAGGCCATCCAGGAGTTTGGGAGGGCGGTGGACGATTCTCAAGACAACCCCTATGCGGTGGGCTACTTTGGATATGCCTGCGGGCTCGCGGGCCGTCGGGCTGAAGCTGACAGAGCGTTACTGGAGCTCAAAGAGCTTGCTCAACACGGTTACGTGCCGCCTTTAGCAAACGCCTTCGTGTTTCTGGGACTGGGCCAGATGGACGATGTCTTCAAGTGGCTTGACCGGGCTTTCGAGGAGCGTGATTGCCGCCGATTTGCTTATTTTCTTGTCGACCCTATCTTCGACCCACTGCGCTCCGACCCGAGGTTCGGAGAGTTGTTGCGCCGTGTGGGCCTGCCGCCGTAGGGTCGCAGAGGCAGGCAGGGGACACTCGTCGTAGGCGCCACATGGTTCGCGTCGTCGTGTATAATGATTGGTATTAATGGTTCTGAGCCCAGGTGCAAAGCTAGGTGTTTACGAAATCCTCTCGGTGCTCGGCTCGGGCGGCATGGGTGAGGTGTATCGCGCACGGGATACGAAGCTGCACCGCGAAGTGGCGCTGAAGGTCCTGCCTGCGCCCATGGCGCACAATGCTGAGCGCATGGCCCGCTTCGAGCGCGAAGCGCAGGTCCTCGCCTCGCTCAATCACCCCAATATCGCGGCGATTTACGGCCTGGAAGAATCGAACGGCGCGAGCGCGCTGGTGATGGAAATGGTGGAAGGCCGGACGCTGGCCGAATTGCTGGAAACCGGAAAATCGAAACTGCAAAATGGGAGTTCGAATATCGGCCCGAGTTCCGATTTTGCATTTTCCAGCTTCGACCCTTTGCCGATCGCCAGGCAGATTGCGGAAGCGCTCGAGTACGCGCACGAGCGCGGGATTGTGCATCGCGATCTCAAGCCGGCCAACCTGAAGCTCACGCCGGAAGGCGCGGTGAAGATCCTGGACTTCGGTTTGGCCAAGGCGCTGGAAGGGGAGCAGGCCAAGGGTGATGTCTCCAGCTCGCCGACCATCAGCGGGCTGGCCACGCAGGCGGGCATCATACTGGGGACGGCGGCTTACATGAGCCCCGAGCAGGCGAAGGGAAAGGCGGTAGACCGGCGGGCGGACATCTGGGCGTTCGGGTGCGTGCTCTACGAGATGCTCACGGGCCTGCAAGCCTTCTCCGGAGAGACCACCGCCGACGTGCTGGCAGCGGTGGTGCGCGCCGAACCGGAGTGGAACGCGCTGCCGGCCACGACGCCCATCGCCATTCAGAAGCTGCTGCGCCGATGCCTTACCAAAGAGCCCAAGCAGCGGCTGCGAGACATTGGCGAAGCCCGCATCACCGTTGAGGAAACGCTCAGCGGAGCTCCGGACCTCGGGACGGGCCCTTCGCTGCACCCTGGGCAAGTTCTTGTGCCCGTCCGCGAGGGACCACCCGAGCCAACCGGCAGCACAACGAAGGTGTCGCCCCAGCTATTTGGGCGGCGCGTTCTGCCCTGGGCGCTGGCCGGGATTCTAGCACTCGCTCTGGTGGCGCTGATGATCGGCCAGTCATGGCGCGGGCGCGTACAGCCTTCCTGGACCGGCGTGATGCTGGGAGGCTCTGTGGTCTCGATCTTCCCGCGCCTTTCCCCGGATGGACACCTACTGGCTTTCATTGCCAAGGACCCCGACGACGTGATGCAACTTTGGGTGATGCAGCCGGAATCGGGCAATCGCATCATGCTCACCCACAGCCGCGAACAGGGCTTGGTTACTAGGGTATCGTGGTCGCCCGATGGGAGCCGCATTTACTACGATCGTTGGTACGACCAACCCAACGGAATCTATTCCGTGCCTGCGCTGGGAGGGGACGAACAGTTGGTGGTCGAGAACGCGGAGTTTCCGGAGGCCTTGCCGGACGGAAGCCTTCTCATCACCCGGCGCAGCCCCGAGAACCGTTACCAAGTGTTCCACTACTGGCCGGAGACCGGCCAATCACAAGCCTACCCCGTGGCAGTGAACGGTCTATCAGACGTTAATTACCTGCGAGCCATTCCGGGCGGCCGTGAGGCTCTGGTGATTGGAACCAAACTCGGGCCGGAGGCGGATACCGGCACGCATCTGTGGGTCGTCGATCTGGCGACTGGAAAGATACGGCAGCTTCCGGAAGACTATCCCGGCGAATTTAGCGGTTTCTACTCGGCTGTCGCGGCCACTCGCGACGGCAATGACGCGGTGGTCTCGACCATGCGAGGGAACATCTATCGGGTGGCGGCGGTGGCGGTGGGTGGCCACGGACCGACCCGCACGCTGCTCGAGATGGTCCACCCAGTCCTCGCGCTCGATACGGGGCCGGGCGGCAGCATCTACCTCGATCAGAGCGACCGCGGGTCAGAACTGGTGCGTTTTTCTGCGCAGGGTGGGCATGCGGAGAAGGTTGCAGCCATCTCCAATCCTGCTGTGGGCGAGCATGACGAGGGCGAGTACTTCACGGTGCTCCCGGACGGCCGCGTGGTGTGGGCGGAACGCAATGCATCCCGCACCCGGCTGATCCTGGTCGAGCCCGGAAAGGATCCTTCTCCACTGATCAACACCACGGAAGATACGGCAGGACCCATGACGCCGGTGGGCTCCGACCAATTGGCTTTCATGGTGGGAAAGCCGCCGCGGCACACGATTGCGCTGGCGGCGCTCTCGAACTGGCGCATAACACGCCGCCTGCCATTCGATCAAGGAGAGGTCACGGGTCTCGCCACATCGCCGGACTCGAAAACTCTCTATTGCCTGGCGGGCGGCATGGTCTGGGCCGTGCCGCTGGCGGGCGGCGAGCCTCGCAAGATTCGCACCGGCGACGGAATCGCCGTGGATGCCGCCACTCAAAGCCTGGTGATTGAGGTGCGCGAGCCGCCCAACAGCCGGCTGGTCCGCGTTCCCTTGAACGGCGGGCCAGAGCAGGAAATCGTGGGCCCTTTCCACTTGGGATACTACATTGACGCCGGCAGCATCCGGAATGCGAAGCTGGTGGCGCCGATGGGAGCGCCCACGTGGTATTGGCCGCCTGGAATATTCGATCTCGCCGCCGGAAAGTCGGCGCGCATTCCACTCGACTACGTCAGCGACTTCCACCATATGACTTGGACTCCGGACGGGAGAATCATAGGGCTGACGCACGACTGGAAAGCCAACATTTGGAAGTTTACGCCGCAAGGCAAATAAGGCCCCCGGGGCCAAGCCTCGCTTCGGTCTCGTCCCGCGAAGCGAGACGACCATCAGTAGCCATACACACTCTCTCCCAGGGGAGAGGGAAAAGGGGAATTGAGGCTCGTTCTTCCATCTAGGATTTGAAATGACCTTGGCGTCCGGCACAAAAATGGGCCCGTACGAAATCCTCGCGCCGCTGGGTGCGGGCGGAATGGGCGAAGTCTATCGGGCGCGCGATACGCGTCTCGAACGCGACGTGGCCGTGAAAGTCCTGCCCGCCTCGTATTCGGCCGATCCTGATCGCTTGCGCCGCTTCGAACAGGAAGCGCGCGCCGCCAGTCAGCTCAACCATCCGAACATTGTGACGGTGCACGATTTCGGGACGCACCAGGGCTCGCCCTACGTCGTCCAGGAACTCCTCGAAGGTGCGACGCTTCGCGAGCGGATCGAATCGGGGTCGCTCGGAACGCGCAAGGCCACCGAGTACGCGCTCCAAATCGCGCACGGTCTGGCGGCAGCCCACGACAAGGGCATCGTGCACCGCGATCTGAAACCCGAGAACATCTTCATAACCGCCGACGGCCGCGTGAAGATTCTGGACTTCGGCCTGGCAAAATTGCTCGGGGGCGACGGAGACGCCGAAGCAGCAGGCAGCGCGCGTACCGCCACTCTGCAAACCCTTCCAGGCGTGGTCATGGGTACGGTGGGCTATATGTCGCCCGAACAGGTCCGCGCCCAACCCACTGACGCCCGCTCCGACATTTTCTCATTCGGCGCCATTCTCTACGAAATGCTCACAGGCCGCCACGCCTTCCAGCGGGATACGTCGGCGGAAACCATGGCGGCGATTCTGAAGGAAGAGCCGCCGGAGTTCTCAACATCCGGCAAGAATGTTCCGCCGTCGCTTCAGCGGATCGCCGACCATTGCCTTGAAAAGAGCCCGGAGCTTCGCTTTCAATCGGCCAAGGACCTGGCGTTCGCGCTGGGTGCGCTTTCCGGATCGGGAACTGCGCCCAATTTGCCAGCGCTCGAAGCGCAGCGTCAGCGACGATGGATTCCGTGGGCAGCGATGGCAGCCGTGGCGGCGGCCGGATTGTTCGCCCTTTATCTGGTTATGGAGCGGCCTGCCCCGGCAGGACGGATGCAATTCGCGATTCCTCTCGAGAGTGACTCGGTGAACCTGGCCCTATCTGCCGACGGGAGAATGCTGGCTTTGGTCAGGCGCGATGACGCCTCCGGTGAAAACATGCTCTATTTTGAGCGGCTCGGCTCGCCCAGCGCTACCCGGCTGGAGGGAACTGAAGGCGCTTCCTACCCCTTCTGGTCGCCGGATGACGCGAGCCTCGGCTTTTTCGCCGACGGGAAGCTTGAGAAGATCGCCGTCGCGGGCGGCGCGCCGCAAGTGCTGGCCACGGCATCGCACGGCCGGGGAGGATCCTGGGGCAGCCGGGACGTGATCATCTACACGCCGGACACGGGTGGCCCGATTTGGCGCGTCAACGCCGAGGGCAGCGGCGCAGCGCCGCTGACCGACAAAATCTATCTTTCCAGCGAGACTTCGCACCGCTGGCCCCAGTTCCTTCCCGACGGCAATCATTTCCTCTTTTATTCGGGGTCCTTCGGAACGGGGGACACCTCTAAGGAGGGGACCTATTTCAGTTCGCTCGCGGCGAAGGAGAAGAAACTGGTTGTTTTTACGGAAGCCAATGCCGCCTATGCGAACGGGCGCCTCTATTATCGCGATCAGAGGACGAGCCTGGTCGGCGTTCCGTTCAGCCCCGGCAACGGGAAAGTTATCGGCGAGCCCTTAGTGATTTCGGACCACGTCAGCTACGAGCCTTCGGTCGCTTACAGCACTTTCGCCGCCGGAGGAGACAGTACGGTGGTCTACCTCGGCGCCGGGGCGGGTGTGCTCTCGGCATTGGTCTGGTACGACCGGAGCGGCAAAGAGTTAGGACGCATCGGCGCGCCGGCGGTAATGGCGAATCCCTCGATTGCGCCCGACGGGAATCGGGTGGTGGTGGACATCGCCGATTTCAAGACCTCCAACGTTGACGTCTGGATTGAAGACCTCAGCCACAACGCAGCCTCCCGCTTTACCTTCGATCCTACCGAGGAGGCGACCGCAATCTGGTCGCGCGACGGGCGAACCATCGCGTATCGATTCCAAGGCGCCGACGCCGCGATTCTTGACCTCAAGAACGCGAGCGGACGGGAGGCCGCCAGGGAGGTTTACACCACTCGGCCACAAGACGACATCCTGCCGAACTCCTGGACTCTCGACGACAAGGCTGTCCTTTGCACCTACGAACCGGCGGTCGGCGGCTCCAACCTGGTCCTGGTGGACGTCGCCTCCGGCAAAACTACTCCCTTTCTGACAGGCCAGGCGAGCGATACCAATGGGATGATCTCGCCTGACGGCAAGTGGGTGGCTTACGCTTCGAATGACTCGGGCGAATGGGAGGTCTACGTCACCACGTTTCCGGGCGCGCAGGGAAAGTGGCAGGTCTCGCGGGGCGGCGGCACCGAACCCCGATGGCGAGGTGACGGGATGGAGATCTTCTTCGTCGACCCCAAAGGAATGCTGATCGCCGTGCCCGTGAATGCCGGAGAAACGTTTTCCACCGGGTCGGCTTCACCGCTTTTCCGCATCCACGGACGAGCGCCAATTTCAAATACCGATCTTTATACCTACGATGTTGCTAAAGACGGAAGACGCTTCCTCGTCAACAGCTACGTCAAGCCGGACCATGTCGAACCGTTGACGGTAGTGCTCAACGCGACGGCGGGCACGACGAGATAACCGAGCGGAGCTGGTCCGGAGAATGCCAAATTAGACGATGTTGAGTTGAACTTCACCGGCGAGGTGCTTGCACCCTCTGAGAGTGGAAAACAATGACCCTGCAGGCCGGAACCAAACTCGGGCCGTATGAAATCCTATCGCCGCTCGGCGCGGGCGGCATGGGCGAGGTGTATCGCGCCACGGACACCAGGCTGGGGCGGCAAGTGGCGCTCAAGGTCCTGCCGCCGAATGTGGCCAACAATCCCGCCCGGTTGGCCCGTTTCCAGCGCGAGGCCCAGGTCCTCGCTTCGCTCAGGATGACAATCCAAACTGTATCGCCCAATGTTGGCAGTGGGCGGCCATAGCGCCCGTCAACATTGAGCTTCGGGTCGTAGCATTCCTTGGCCGGGCAGACCGTGCGCTTCACCAGCGGATCGTCGTCGAACGGGGAAAGGAAAACCGAGATGCCCTCAAAATCTCGTCATTCCCCAAAATCCCGTCATTCCCGAGAAAGCGGGAATCCACCGAACCTGGGTCCCCGCTTCCGCGGGGACGACGACGTGCTTGTTCTCGATGGCAAGCCAGTCATACTGATACCAGCGTTTGACGCCGTCGAGAATCTCTTGCTTCATGGGATCGGCGGTGCTGGGTGACTTCTCGGTCTGGCACTCAGACTCGATCTCCGCGTCAGCAAAAGCCTTTTCGAGGAGGCGCGAAAGAGTAGCCCTGTAAGTGGTGGCCGGATCATCCGGCCCGAAACCAAAAGCTTCAGCACCTTCCTGACCGTATGTTTGTTATCATGTGTATCCAGGGAAACGAATGCCGCCGTTAAGCTACCGACAACACGAGGTCAGTTTTTGCGCTGATGTTTCAAAGTGGTCCGACAGGATCTTTGAAATCCATCCCGAGTTGCCCTTTGGTTCTCCTGAGATTGAACGGTTTGGACGCGGCAGCCTGAAGAGGCAGGACCTCCGTGTATGCGAACGAAAAGAGGGCGGGCCCGGCAAGTTGGCGCTATGCGGCGAGGTCAAACTTCCAGGCGCAGCCCAAGGCAGTTCCCCGTTCGGCAGGGCCCTTATGGAGGATGCGTTCCTAAAGGCCACCCGCGAAGGGTGTCGTTACTTTTTCACGTGGAATTTAGAGTTTAAATGCATGCCGGAACAAACTGCCATAACACCGTTCGTTATCTTTCGACACTGTGTAGACGCGATCGCTCAGGGAGCGTTGATTAGGCGCGTTAGCAGTACCGATAAGGAGTTCCACTTCCAGAACTGGTTTAAAACGAGACTTGAAGGCACCGGCCTGAACGTCGAGGAAGGTGGGCGAAACAGCTACCCGGACTTCAGAATAGTTGCGCCAACAGAAGGATATGAGGTCAAGGGATTGGCGTACCCTGGCCGGTATGCCAATTTCGACAGCAACAGTCAAGCGCCAACGGGATTTCACAACGGACGAACAATATACTACGTTTTCGGTCGGTATCCCAAGAAGCCAGACGGCAACACATATCCAGTCTTGGACCTCGTTATCTGCCACGGCGACTTCTTAAACGCGCATCACGAATACAAACACAAGAATAAGAGCGTCAAAGGTTTCGGCACTTATGGGGATATCATGATCCGAGACCGGAAAATGTACGTTGTGCCCACACCATTTCATTTAGTTCAGGGTGTGGCGCACATACAAACTCTCATCCTGCCAGCCGAATTCAAGCCGGGCCCTACAGAATCGGCGCGGTACATCGAGGTCGGAAAACTCTCACGCTTCGAGGCAGCCGAGCTTATCATCGGTTATTCTTTCAATCTTCAAACGAATGATCTGGTCCCCCAGAAGATGGCGAATCCCGCTGCGGGTCGCGAGCACCGGTTCCGAGGCTGGCGGCTCAAAGGTTCATCGATAGAGCAGGTCTCGATGGCTCCTCTCAAGATAGCACTAGACTCCGCCGATGAAGAAGAGGATGAATAATCAACGCATAATCGAAACCGACTCCTTCCCATTCGACTTCATTTCGCGGCTCGCCGCTCGCGAAAGCTGGCGCAAGGAAGTCCATCGACCTATCTACCATATTCATAAATGGTGGGCCACAAGACTAGGTTCTGTGTTTCGCGCCATAATACTGGGCTCCGTACTTCCAGAGGACAGTGACTTTGCTGCCGAGTTCTATAAGACTCACAGCTTCTCCGGTCTCACGATTTTCGACCCGTTTATGGGTTCTGGAACGACGATTGGGGAAGCCCACAAACTAGGCTTGACCGCGCTAGGGCGGGATATCAACCCTGTCGCGGTGGAATCTGTGCAGAGTGCCCTCGGACCGATGGATCGCGGCGCTCTGGAATCCGCATTTGAGGAGTTGTCGAACGCAGTAGGGGAGAGAATCCGAAGTCTATATGGCGCCAAGGATTATGCCGGTCGCGCTTGCGACGTGCTTTACTTTTTCTGGGTGATGCAGGTGCCATGTGTCCACTGTCAACGAGCAGTTGACCTTTTCCCATCCTGGGTAATTGCGGCAAATGCGTATCCCGACCGCAAGCCTGACACCCAGATACTCTGCCCGTTATGTGGTGAAATATTCCCTGGCAGTCGCCGGCAGGAATCCGCCACATGCACCTCATGCGGATTCAACTTTAATCCGGAGCTAGGCACAGCTAAAGGTTCCAAATCAACCTGCCCTTGGTGTCGAGAAACGTTCAACATTCTTGATGCGGTCGGAAATCTCCGTTCCCGGCCTGCATTCAGGCTCTATGGAAAGCTTGTCCTAACCCGTGACGGAAGAAAGGAATATCTGCGAGCCACCGCCGCCGACTACGAGGCATACCAGGAATGCACATCTCAATTGCAAGAGGAAGGCAGGCAAGGCAACCTCATTCTCCCTACCCTGAGTCTTGCTGACGGCCACAACACGCGCCAAGCCATCAGTTACAATTTCAAAACGTGGCGAGACTTTTTTAACGATAGGCAGCTTTTGGCCGTGTCATGGCTTTATAAGGCAATCCTTGAAATTGGAGACATACCAACGCGCCGCGCGCTGCTCACGTTGCTTTCCGGCACACTTGAGTTCAATAATTTGTTTGCGTCGTACAAAGGAGAAGGTACGGGTGCGGTCCGGCATATGTTCTCTAATCACATTCTGAAGCCGGAACGGACACCAATTGAAGCCAATCTGTGGGGAACTGCCAAGAGTTCGGGATCGTTCTCGACCCTGTTTCGAACTCGACTCATCAGAGCCATCGAATACCGGTTGAAGCCGACCGAGGTCAACGGGGTTAGCGGCAACGGCCGACAGTGCGCGCCTGCTTTCAGTGGGCACATTGAAGCGGGGTGGCCCAATGAAGGATGTGTTGCGGAGCGTGCGATCTACCTGTCGTGTGGAGATTCTGCGAATTCCTCTTTGCCCGACGGCAGCGTCGACATGGTCGTGACCGATCCGCCCTTCTTCGATAACGTCCATTACTCGGAACTTGCCGACTTCTTTTATGCGTGGCAGCAATTGCCCCGAGTCTGCGGCGCGAATCCGAGCGTGTCCACTCGCAGCAACGCGGAGGTTCAAGATAGCGACGTTGAAAGTTTCGCCACGAAATTGAAGGGTGTCTTGCAGGAGTGCGGACGCGTTCTTAAGGACTCCGGCTTGCTGGCGTTCACCTACCATCACTCACGCGAGGAAGGCTGGAGGGCGCTGGCTGAGGCCATTCTTGGCGCGGGCTTCGTGGTTGTCAACTCTCAGCCAGTTAAGGCGGAGATGTCAGTTGCGACGCCCAAGGCTCAGGCGAAGGAGCCAATTCAATTGGATATTATCCTGGTTTGCAGGAAGCGAAGCCACCTATCTCCACCCCCAGCGTCCACTGAAGAAGCGATCAAAGCCGCCAGGAAGAAAATGGACCGGCTCCATGCGGCGGGTTTCACACTGTCTCGAAACGATCAGAAGGTCGTTCTCTTCGGCCAGTTACTCACGACGCTAAGATCGTCAGCCGAGTCAAGTTGCTTCGCACGAGCCGAAAATCAATTCGTCCCCGTTGCGTACTCCGAGATCCAGACAACCTCGCAGTTGGGATTAGGTTTCTGACCAGTGTTGTTAGCACTCTATCCGTATCGTGGAAGTCCAAAAGATGGAGCAACGCAGGCATGGTGGCGGCAAAGACGACGTTTCCCAAACGGAACTCGCGCTGGACGCCTGGAACCACTTCGCCTAGGATATCCAAGAACCGCTTCCCACGTGGGTGGAGGAAGAAAATGGGTAATCCCAAAAAAAGGGTGGAGATACCGGAGGGGGACATCAGGCTTCCGGCTGCGGAAAACATGTTCGAAGCCACCACGATCTATTTCGGCAAAAATCCTGCCGAGAGCATCGTGTGTGACAGCCGAGCCGAGGCCGAGTTGCTGGCAGCGATTGCAGAAGCGGGATATCGCGGCCCCATTTCCATTCCCACCACGGAAGAAGGCTGCCGCATCCTTCACCAAAAACTTCTGGACCGCCTCGCCCGCGCCCGGGCACAGTTTGAGCAGTTAGCCAGGGAACGGGCCGGAAGCGAGAGGTTGCAAGCGCAAATTGTAGAAATTCTCTGGCGATGGTTCATCTACGGCGCACCACAAGATCTGCGCAAGACCCCCACCAACCCAGCCTGCGAGCAGCAAGCGAACCAAGTGATCGAACAAAAGGTGGCAACGGTCAATGGAGAAGTCTGAAGCCCCCGAAGCGGGGGGCCCGAGTTCAGCGGTGACCCTCCAGAGCATCGCGGACTCCGAGCAGTGGAGTCTCCGCCAGCCGAGGTGCCATCGGGGTGGTTAACTTCGTCGGTACTTGACAAAAGCTGCATTATAGGCTAGAATTGTTAGGTCGGACAAGGCGCTCAGGGCCTGCCGGGTACGCTATGCCAGAAAGTCCTCTTTTGTTTTCGTCCTTGGTTCCGGCCTGTGGTTTCTGCCTCCAAGTACAGTCGAGAAGTCGAGGGGTCAAAGAGTCGAGGAATTGGGAAACCAACCGCCGACCGCATCTTTCGAGTTGCAGCTTGGGGAGACGTTGGGCGATTCCTGGACTTCCCGACTTGGCAATTTTCCTGACCCGGAACTTCGCGAGCGAGCCGGGAGGTACGACGAAAACACAAAAACAATACGATCGAAGCCAGTATGTTATTGAAAACACATGATGCCTTTGGAAAACGAACTCAAAACGAACTCGAAACGAACCCAAAACGGACCCAATTTCGAGCGCCAAATGCGGGAATCAAGCCAGGATGCAGCGGTCCATCCCGCAGGATGCTCCCGTGCCGGGTCATCATGGCGGAGTTGGAGGGCCGCCGGAGTGCCAGTACACAGAATTTGACGAACGATCCGGGAATGTTTATGAAAACAAAGGATAAGTACAAAATGTCTGGTAGCGCAGACCGCCGGTTCTGCGGTCTGCGGCTTTTCCATGATCCGCTGGGGCGGGCCGCGGAGGAAGCCAGACTGCGGCTACCTCCGCGCTACGCCTTCTAGAATCGAGGGAACAAAGCCAGAATGTATATGAAAACAAACGACAAGTACAAAATGTCTGGTAGCGCAGACCGCCGGTTCTGCGGTCTGCGGCTTTTCCATGATCCGCTCGGGCAGGCCGCGGACCGCAAACACGGCGGTCCGCGCTACACCAAAACGGGGGGAACAAAGCGAGAATGTCTATGAAAACAAACGAAGAAGTCAAAAAGTCAAGAAACCCCTCACCCGGCTCGGTACTCTCGCCACCCTCTCCCTCGCTGGAGAGGGGCCGTTGATGACGTTTGATTCCAGCGCACAAAAACTGGGGGAACAAAGCCAGAATGTTCATGAAAACAAAGGACAAGTACAAAATGTCCTCCTAGAACGAGGTCCCGGCCAGGACTTCGAGTCCTTTCTCGAAGCCGTGGGCGTCGAAGGCTTCCTCGCGCTTGCGGTTGTCGGATGGGTCACTCGTCTAAAGCCAGCGGGTAGCGGGCCATGTCTCCCGATTCGCCCAGGCGCCACGCGGAATCGGCCTTCGAGCGTCGGTAGTTTGTTCTAATGGTGTTCAATCGATTGTGCTAGAATTCCTTAGCGGGTATAGGACCTCCCAAAACATGATTGTAAGCATGGCATTAACCTCGGGGAGCAAGCTCGGTCCCTATGAGATTAAGGACAAGCTGGGCGCGGGCGGAATGGGCGAAGTGTATCGCGCGCGCGACACGCGTTTGGGCCGCGACGTGGCGATAAAAGTCCTGCCCGAGCGTTTCATCTCTTCTCCCGATTTCCGTCAGCGCTTCGAGCGCGAGGCGCGGGCCATCTCCTCGCTTCAGCACCCGCACATCTGTGTGCTCTACGACGTGGGCCACGATGATGCCGCCGGTGAATACCTGGTGATGGAATTCCTGGAGGGCGAGTCGGTGGCCGAGCGGCTGAAGCGCGGCAAGCTCCCTTTGGCGGACCTGTTGAAAGTCGGGATGCAGGTTGCCGGGGCGCTCGACAAGGCGCATCGCCAGGGTGTGGTGCATCGTGATCTCAAACCCGCCAACATCATGCTGACCAAGAGCGGAGCGAAGCTGATGGACTTCGGTTTGGCGAAAGCGATGGCCGTAGGGACGAGCGGCGCTCGCCCGGCCGAACGCAGTTCGGCCCTACAAGACCAACCGGGCGCCTCCGCGCCGTTGCTCACCGCTGCGCTGACCGCAACCGCTGGCGCGAGTCCGGGCAGTCCCCTTACTCAGGCTGGAGCAATGGTCGGAACGATTCACTACATGAGCCCCGAGCAGATTGAAGGCAAAGAAGCCGACGCACGCTCCGACATCTTCGCCCTGGGCGCCACGCTCTACGAGATGGCGACCGGCGTACGGGCTTTCGAAGGAAAAAGCCAGCTTAGCGTGGCAAGCGCCATACTGGAGAAAGACCCGGAGCCTATCAGCAAGGTGCAGCCGCTGGCGCCGGCGGCGCTCGACCGGTTGGTGGCGCAGTGCCTGGCGAAGAATCCTGATGAGCGTTTCCAGTGCGCAGCCGATGTGGCCCTGGAACTGAAATGGATTTCGGAGGCCCCTCTAGCGGCGGTCTCCGACCGCCGTGGCGTCGATCAGAGATCGACGCTACAACGTGCCCTCCCTTGGGCGCTCACGGCGGCAGGCTTCCTGGCCGCGATTATTCTGGGCAGCCTTTGGCTGCGCTCGCTGCTGGCGCCTTCGTCTTCGGTCCACTCTTACATCCTGCCGCCGGATAAGGCGACCTTTAATCCCTATGGCACGGCGGCGATCTCGCCCGATGGCCGCCGTATAGCCTTTGGGGCGACGGGAAGTGCAGGGCGACCCATGTTGTGGGTGCAGCCTCTCAATTCGGGCACGGCCCAGCCGCTGGCCGGGACGGAGGGCGCCACATATCCTTTCTGGTCGGCGGATAGCC
>Ga0326727_10003244_pt1 | contig 52710 bp, 43 predicted proteins | sample MB2enrmetagenome_FD_207643 | JGI IMG/M metagenome (GOLD analysis project Ga0326727, IMG submission 207643) | Lab enriched peat soil microbial communities from McLean, Ithaca, NY, United States - MB29MY | ecosystem: Environmental > Terrestrial > Soil > Wetlands > Peat | place: USA: New York...
CGCCCTGGAACGCAAGGACCCAGACCGGGCAATCGAGCTGTTGAAGGCGGCGAGCACGGTCGAACTTGGCGGACCAACGAACCTCGCGATAATAATGTGCCCCGCTTATGTGCGTGGGGAAGCCTATCTCATGCTCCACGGCGGCAACGCAGCGGCAGCGGAATTTCAGAAATTCATCGACCACCGAGGACTGGTGGTGAACTTTCCCTGGGGTGCGCTGGCCCGATTGGGACTGGCGCGTGCTTACGCCATGCAGGGTGACACCGCCAAGGCGCGCGTCGCCTATCAGGACTTCCTCACGCTCTGGAAGGACGCCGACCCTGACGTTCCCATCCTCAAGCAAGCGAAGGCGGAGTACGCGAGGCTGCCATAACTGTGCAGACGAGCCCGATAGCTGCGGACGTTTGCTCGGCAAACAGGAGAGGTGCTCTTCCCTCTCCCTATTGAAGTTTGCCCCGTTGACCGCCCTCGGAAAGTACGCTGAGTGGGTGCTGGGCTGGATTTGGGATGAAAAACGCCCTTCAACACCCGAATCCCGTTTGCGCCATACCTGCCGAAGCCAGATGATGGGAAGCCGACTTTTCGGGCCGAATCTCTAGAAGCGGCTGAACCTCCTGACCGGCAGTAACTTGCAGCGCGACGAGCGAGTAGATTCTTCTGCGACCACTTTAGAGTAATTTCAGAGTGGGCGACGCCACAGGAGTTCCGCAACTCTACGGCGTTACTCGCGATCAATCCCAGCGAGTGCTATGCCGCCACAAACTTCCTCGTGCGGGACTTCGGGAGGGCCAGAGATTGCAATTCTAGGAGTAGGCCGGTATATGCCAAGTGAGCGGCGCTCATTGCTGCCAGCCGCCACCCAGGGCACCGTAAACCTGCACCAGGGAGAGCATCTCATTCAGCCTCGCTTGGGAAAGACTCAGCTCGGCGGCGAGGTAATTGGTTTCGTTGGTCAGGACTTCGAGGTAAGCAGTCGAGCCACCATTGTAGCGGACGTGCGCCAGCCGGGCGGAGTCCTGAGCGGCGGCGGCCAAGAGTTCTTGTTGTTCCCGCGTCTCGCGGGTCTTTTGGTAGGCAATCAAAGCGTCGGAAACATCCCGAAATGCATTCTGGATCGTCTGCTGGTATGCCAGCAAGGCTTGTTGCTGTTGTGCTTCCGCCAGCCGGACATTGGCCTGCAACTTCCCAGCGGTGAAGAGCGGCTGGGTGACGGAAGCGGCGACATCCCAAACACTTGCAGGCTTCGTGAACAGGTCGGTCAAAGAGGAGCTCATGAATCCGCCCGTTCCGGTCAGGGAGATGGACGGGAAGTAGGCGGCCCGCGCCACACCGATCTGGGCATTGGCAGCGATCAATTGCTGCTCGGCCTCGTGAATGTCGGGGCGGCGTTCTAGCAACTGGGAGGGCAGCCCCGCGGGAACCACGGGTGGCCGCACCTGTTCGGTCAGGCTGTGCCCTCGAGTGATGGGCCCGGGGTTTTGAGCAAGCAGGAATCTGATGTAGTTTTCCTCCTGTTCGATCTGCCGTTGCAGATCCGGGAGGGTGGCATAGGCCACATAGACAAGCTGCTCCGCCTGGCGTACGTCCACCATCGAAGCAGCCCCTTGATCCGCGAGGAGCTTGGTCAGCCGCAAGGAGTCCTGCCGGGAGGCGAGGGTGCGCTGGGTGATATCGATTTCCAGGTCAAATGCCCTGAGCCGGAAGTAGGCGCCAGCAACATTCGCCACGAGGGTGCTGACCACGGCGCGCTTCCCCCACTCGGTCTGGGCCAGATTGGCGCGAGCAGCCTCAGTGGCCCTTCGGTACTTCCCCCAGAAGTCAATGTCCCAAGATGCGCCCCCCCCCACCTGCATATAATCCCAGCGATAGGCGGGGGCAAACGGGCTGGTGGGCTCGCGTTCGGTCGTGCCGCCCACCCCAACCCCAGCCGAAGGGTACTGATCGGAACGCGCGATTCGGAGTTGCGCTTGCGCCGCCAGCACGCGCTCGGCGGCGATACGGACATCGTAGTTCTGTTTAAGCGCCGTCCGAATTAGCGACTGAAGCTGCTCATCCTGGAAAACCGTCCACCACTGGGCATCACCCAGCGATTCGGAGGACGCAGTCTCCGGAGCGGTGGCTGGCATTCCCCGATAATCCCCCGGAATATCAGTTTTGGGACGCTGGTAATTCGGCCCCACCGTGCAAGCCGCCCAGAGGATCAGAGGAAGCAAGGTGAGGAGACACCTGGACAGGGCACAGAGCGAGATTCCTCGCTGCGCTCGGAATGACAGTAGGCCCGGCATCATGCTAGCTGGTCCCCCTTTGGGTCAGCGGCTGCCGGTTGCGGTTGGGGGTGGCGGCTCAGCCGGGAAGAGAGGCCCTCGACTACCGCAAAAGTAACCGGAATCAGGAAAATGGCTATCAAGGAGGCGGCAGACATGCCACCGATTACTACGGTCCCCAGAATGCGGCGCCCAACGGCCCCGGATCCTTTCGCAGTCCAGAGCGGGACGCAACCCATGATGAAAGCGAAAGACGTCATCAGGATGGGACGCAGGCGGAGCTGAGCCCCGTCCAGCGCGGCCTGGACAATGCCCTTTCCGCGTTCATGCTCGTTCTTGGCAAACTCCACAATGAGGATGGCGTTCTTGGCGGTCAGACCAATGAGCATCACCATGCCGATTTGCGTGTAGACATCGTTCTCAAAGTGCCGCGCCATGAGCGCCAGGAACGCTCCGGCCACGGCAATGGGCGTGCCCAGCAAGACGCTGAAAGGCAGGGACCAGCTTTCGTACAAGGCGGCAAGGATCAGGAAGACGAAGAGGAGCGAAAGCCCGAAAACCGCTATTGCCGGAACCCCCTTTGCGGCTACCTGTTCCTGAAACGACATACCCATGTAGTCAAAGCCCATCTCGCGCGGCATGGTTTGAGCGAACACTTCTTCCATGACTTTCATGGCCTGTCCCGAGCTGATCCCCGGAGCGGCGGTGGCGTTGATCTGCGCCGCGTTGTATTCGTCGTAGCGCATCAGGAACTCGGGACCGGTGATGCTTCGCAGGTTGGCCAAGGTGCTTAGCGGCACCCTGTCCCCGTGGGGATTGGTCACATAGAACTGCCCGATGTTACTGGCATTGATGCGGTAGTCGCCTTCCGCTTCCAAGTAGACCTGCCATTGGCGGCCGAAGCGGTTGAAGTAGTTCACCAGGTAGCCGCCCATGAAGGTCTCGAGCGTCTGGTACACTTCGGCGATGTTCACCTGTTGGCGCAGCACTTTTTCCCGGTCCACATCCACGTAGACTTGCGGCGCGTGGGCGGTGTAAGTGGCGATGACGCGCGCCAGTTCCGGCCGCCGCTGCGCCGCCGCCACAAACCGGTCCAGGTTGTCGGCAAAGAAATCCCCGCCCGCCCCCGACCGGTCTTCCAGCACAAAGTTCACGCCCCCCGCGGCACCGATGCCCGGGATGGCAGGCGGCGAGAAAGCAAAGCAAATGCCTTCGCTCACCTGCGAGAGGTCCTGATTGAGGCGCATCTGTATGGCCTGGGCCTGCTGTTCCGGCGACCGGCGCTCGTCCCAGTCTTTGAACCGCACGAAAAAGATGGCGTCATAGGAACTCTGGGTTCCGCTCAGGATGCTGAACCCCATGATGGAAGTAATGTTTTGCACTCCAGGTACTTTCCGGACGATGTCTTCGACCTTCCGCACAGCCGCTGACGTGCGTTGCAATGACGCGCCTTTAGGCAACGTCAGTGTGATCATCAGGTAGCCCTGGTCTTCTTCAGGAAGGAAGGAAGTGGGCAGCTTCTTTCCCATGCCCACGGCGAGAACGGCGACCAGCGCCAGGAAAAGCAGGCTGAAAGCGGACTTGTGGATGAGCACGCGGGAGAATTTGATGTACCCCTCCCGGGAGCGCCTGAACACGCGGTTAAACCCGTTGAAAAACCAGCCGAGCGGACCGCGGGTGTGGTGGCGTGGCTTCAGAATCAGCGCGCAGAGCGCGGGGCTCAACGTGAGCGCGTTGAAGGCTGAGAAAATCACCGAAATAGCGATGGTAACCGCAAACTGCTGGTAGAGTCTGCCGGTGATTCCCGGAATAAACGCCGTCGGGACAAAGACCGCAGCGAGGACCAACGCAATAGCGATCACCGGCCCCGAGACCTGTTGCATCGCCAGCAGAGTGGCATCACGCGGCGTCATCCCCTCTTCAATATGGTGCTCAACCGCTTCCACCACCACAATAGCGTCGTCCACCACCAAGCCAATGGCCAGCACCAGCCCGAACAACGAGAGCGTGTTAATCGAAAACCCCAGCAGCGGGAAGACGACGAACGTCCCAAACAGGGAAACCGGCACCGCCAGCAAGGGAATCAGGGTGGGACGCCAGCCCTGGAGGAAGATGTAGACGACGAGAATGACCAGCAACAGGGCCTCAAACAGCGTAAGCAGGATTTCATGAATCCCTGCCGTAACCGCTTTCGTGGTGTCCACGCCGATTTCGTACTCGACGTCTTTGGGCAGCCGCGGGGCCAGTTCCTCCAGCTTGGCACGCACGCCCGCAGCCGCCTCGAGCGCATTCGAGCCGGGTAATTGGTAGATGCCGATGGCGGCGGCGGGTACGCCCCGGAATCGCGCATCGAAGCTGTAGGTTTGGGCGCCCAGTTCCATGCGCGCCACATCTTTGAGCCGCAGGGTTGACCCGTCCGGATTCGAGCGCACCACGATTTCGCCGAAATCCTCCGGCGTCACCAGGCGTCCCAGGGCCCGCACCGTGTAAGTGAATTCCTGCCCCTTGGGCACTGGTTCGCCGCCGATTTGCCCCACCGGGTTGACGGTGTTCTGCGCCTCGACCGCCGCCACAATCTGCGGCACCGTGACCCCCAGCTTGGCCAATTGATCCGGTTTCACCCAAATGCGCATCGCGTAAGGGCCGCCAAACACCTGCACACGCCCCACCCCCGGAACGCGCGAAAGTTCATCCACGTAATTGATGTAGGCGTAATTGGTCAGAAAGTTCCGGTCGTATGTGGCGTGGGGGGAATAGAATGAGATGACCATCATCGCGGCCGCCCGGGACTTCTGCACAATGACGCCGGTCGTATTCACCATGGCTGGCAACTGCGGGGCAGCCTGCGACTCGCGAAGTTGGGTCAGAATCTGATCGATATTGGGGCTGGTGGCGACATCGAAATTCACCGTCAGAGTGGTGTTGCCCCAGTTGTCGTTGGTGGAATACATGTAATTCATGTAGTCCACACCGTTCATAAGACTCTCGATGGGAGTGGCGACGGACTCCTCCATGGTTCTTGCGTCGGCCCCGGGATACGTCGCGCGCACCTGGATTTCGGGTGGAATAATCTCGGGGAACTGGGCAATCGGAAGGGTGGCCATGGCCACCGCTCCGACGATGACCATCAAGATGGAAATCACCATCGCGACGATGGGGCGGTCGATAAAAAACTTGGAAATCATCGGCTTCCTTCCGGCCCCGGAGTCTCAAGCGTGGGCGTTACCAACATGCCATCGCGCACTTTCGAGGTGCCGTCCGTAACCACTTCTTCGCCCGCAGCCAAGCCGTCGTCGATGACCCACAACGGACCGACGCGATCCCCGACCTTCACCTTCCGGATGGAAATGCTGTTCTGCGCGGTGATGACGGCCACTTCGTAAGTTCCCTGTAGTTCCGTCACGCAGCGCTGCGGAACGAGAACCGCTCCTTGGCGTACGCCAACCAGCGCGCGAACGCGCCCAAACTGCCCGGGGCGGAGGATGTTCCCAGGATTGGGAAAAGCTCCGACCACCCGGATCGTTCCGGTCTGAGGATCCACCTGCCGGTCAGTGAAGATAACCTGCCCCTTGTGTGAATAAGTCGAACCGTTCGAGAGGATCAGGTCCAGCACCCGGGAATCCGAAGTATGCAGTAAATCGCCAGCTGAGTTTTTTTTCGGTAGGTTGGAAGCGAATTGAAGGTACTCCTGCTCGCTGATGGGGAAATAGACTTTGATGGGATCGAGCTGGGAAACCGTCGTGAGGACCGTCGCCGGTCCAACCAGATTACCCATCTGCGTCGTGGCGATTCCCGCGATCCCGTCCACAAGAGAACGGACGCTAGTGAATCCGAGGTTCAGTTGCGCCTGCTCGACCGCAGCCTCAGCAGCCTGAATAGAGGCCCGAGCCAGCATTTGCGCAGCCGTTTCGGCGTCAAGCTGGCTCTGCGCGATGGCCCGTTCCTTGACCAGGGGCGTGTCGCGCTTCACATTGACGTCAGCCAAGTAGAGTTGTGCCCGTGCTTGGGCCAGTTGCCCTTTCGCCTGGTCGAGCACCGCCTGGAACGGCCGCGGGTCGATTTCAAACAGCACATCACCCTTGTGGACGTAGGAGCCTTCCTTGTAGTTCTGGCTGATGAGATACCCGCTCACCTGGGGCTGAATCTGGGCGTTTACGTAGCCCTCCAGGGTTGCAACCCATTCGGCGCGGACGGGCACGTCCATTTGGATTGCCTTCACCACCCCCACCGGTGTGCGCGGACTTGCGGCGGCAAGCTGCGGCTTCGGACCGCCGCAACTCGGGCCCGTCAACGCCTCGACCGCGAGCGCGGCCAGGATCAGGCTAACGCGCAGCCCGGCGGACGCCCCAGCGAAGGCCTTGGATATTGCCGGACAGGCGGCCGGTGGCAACACATGAGGACTGGATTCTTCTGGCTGGCGCCAAGAAACAAAGTCTATGCTCATCAAATTCAGCACCCTATTCTTAACAATACCTGGGACTTCAGACATTCTGACTGCCCTTCCAGTGCCCGCCTGCACTTGCTCACCGGTATCCATTGGTCTCACTGGCACCTCTGCCGGTCTCAGCCGAGCCTCTATATATAAATCATTTGATTGATATAATTCAACACCCATTCTATAATCGGCAGCGCGCGGTGGGGGATCCCCGTGAAACCGAACCGATTGTTATCCACCAAAACCCGGCCTACCAGCGACCGCGGCGAGGTCACGCGGCAACGCCTCCTCGAGGTGGCTATTCGGGTCTTTGCGGCGCGCGGCTTCGATGGCGCCCGCACCCGGGATATCGCCAAGGCGGCCAAGACGAACATTGTCTCGATTGCGTACTATTTCGGGAACAAGCAGGGACTTTACCATGCTGTGGCACTGCACGTGGCAGCCCGCTGGGCTGCTCATCAGAAACCCCTGGTCCAGCAGGCACGGACGTCAATGGCTCGCCCCGGAGTCACGCACCGCGAGTTGGTCGGGATACTCTGCACTTTGTTGTGCGACTTTGTCCGGCTTATCTTGGGCAACTTCCTACCCGACTGCTACGGAAAATTTCTCAGTCAGGCGGCCTCTGGGCCGGCCCGAGAATTTTCCGTCATAGAGCGCGGTCTTGCGCCGTTGCGTGTCACATTGGCCGAAGCCATCGCCGGGCTTACCGGAGAATCCGCAGCCTCGTCTGCCACTCAAGTGCGGGCCCTGTCCATTATCGGGTCCTGTATTTGCTTCCGCCGCGACCGCCCCGCCGTACTGCACGCGCTGAAATGGAAGCAGATCGGCGCCAAGGAGCTCAAGGTGATCGAGACGGCCATTGAGGCCAATATTCGGGCCATGTTCTCCCGATGAGGGACAGATTCAGTCCGTCCCTCGTTTGTCTAGATTGGGCATCGTTTCCCTTGTCGCCTTGAATTCCGAATTCACCTTCCAGGTTAGGTAAACTTTTGCATTTGCGAACCGGTAGCCGACCGCTCCGAGAAGCTGCAGATCCTCGACGGCGCCGCGCAGGTCCCAGTAAGGCTTCAATTTGTCGGAGGGTTTGTGGTAACCCTCTGCGGTGAACTTCTCCCACGTCTCCAGCCTCCACCTCTCCGGCTTGCCAACATAATCCACGCCTTTGCTCGGATCCGATACCGCCCCAGCAACCCCTCGATGGCCTTCTGCAGTTGCTCCCATAAGCAACGCTGTTCCGGGACGAAGCCTGGGAGCCCTGGATGCTGCCAACTCCAAGGAGTATGTGCACATGCTGCGCCGGGCCTTGGACTTGGGCGGGTTTCATCAAGCGATCTTCATCTGCCACACGCCACTCGTTTGGGAACCGGCAGATAGCATCCTTTCAGTCGGTGGCACCTGTGTAGTGAAGGGCAATCAGCAAGTAGCTTCTACTGAATGAGGCGGAGAGACTGCTGATCCGCGATCAGCGGATATGACCGGTAGGCCCAGAAAATACCGGCAATCAGTGTCTGCCAGTCACGAGCCAGATTATCGATAGACTGGATTCCGCGCGACAGTTTCCAACATGCCGACTTTTCATTCCCAATCCGATCGCGACGCAATCGATCAAGTGAAAATCATTGATGGGATGACTTCGCAACAGTCGTCGGAGTGGCAGTACGTTTCCGTATGGAAGCTACACAACCAAGCGGATCGCTTCCGCGTGCGCCGTGAACAATTGCCAACGTTGTGAGCGAAGATGACCCGGCTGAGTTGCGACCGTTTCCGGTCCTACCAAGTGCGGCTGTGGCTGAGCGTGATCGCCTTTAACCTGGAGAGCCTGTGGCGGCGACTGGCATTTCCGCACAGGATCAGCAAGTGATCCCCGACGAAGTGATAATGAGCGGGAACTGGCTTGGATTGTTAATCTGGAGTCGGATGGCGAGATTCTTCCCGTGATCGAGCGCGGACATAAGCCCGCAATATTTCTTTTTGTGCAGTGCCGCGCAGGAGACTTGAAGTTCTCCGGTAAACGATTACCTCACCAATAAGGACAACGAATTGCAGCACTCCAACAAGCACCAACAAGCCAGTGCATAGAGCGAGTGTGCCGGTAAGCTCCATGAGCTTCCGCTGCGCCTCTGCATTCTCATTGTATTGGGCTGTGGAGGGTTTGTACTCTGGGGATTTAGCCTTATTATCATCAACGATGGGTGTATTCCCTCGCGGGCTCGTGGTTTGGCTGGCAGCATTCTTGCCTTGTTCGGATTCACTTTGCTGCTTTCTGATTTGGGGGCCTTCGCTTTTGGGAGTCCTCTTGCTTCCTGGAGTTTTCGCGGGCTCTGGGGCGAGCGACGAAGTGGGACCGAGTGGAACGATCCAAACCTTCAGTTTCTCGGCGCGAAGGAAGGTGTCCGCCAGGCTCTTAGCCTGATCCTTATCTTTCACCAATAGGCGAACTCGGTATTTCGTTTCGCCCCGCACCTCAACCGGAGCAACCAGCGTCTCAAGTCCGTACTGTTTGGCGAGTCGGTAAGCCAAAGCTTCGGCGCCGGCTCGCCGGTCGTAAGCCGCGACCTGAACAGCAAAGCGCGGCCCTTCGGGGACGAACTGAGGGGGGGCGGGCGTCTCAACCGGCGCAGGCGCCGCTGCGGGTTGCTGCGAATGCTGGTCCTTTGTGGAGGGCGGCGATTGAGTTACAGGCGCATGCTTGCAGCCGGCCACCGGCAGGAGCGCAAGCAGTGCCAAGACTATGGCGGGTTGGGCGTAAGGCTGGCCGCGCCGCTTGGGTAGCCCTCCGGTGCCTTTCATACCGTTAAATTTGCGCTGTCGTGGTTGGCTTGTCAAGCCCGGATCGCTTGCCAACCGTTAAAATCTCGCGAGGCTGGTGGAGTGGAACCGGCGCGACTGGAAAGGGACGCCAACGGGCATTTGTTCAGTTGCGGAGGGGTTCCTCCACGGTCTGATTAAGGCAAACAGCACTTTGGTACTCTTGAAGCATTGGTAATTGTAGCGTGACTATCTACACAGGTGTCCCCCCGCCGGAGGATCGGGGTGATGGGATACTGGAGTGGCCATAGAGAGAATGCTGCGAGAGGGAATCATGCTGCCTTTTTCCGAGGTTCTTATCAATCAATTAAATGACCTAGAGGTGAGCTTCAAGGTCCTGGCAAAGCGCCTTCCAGAGGCCAGTGAACTACTGGAGAGTTTGGGACGTCCGGTGCCTCAAGAGCTCATTCAGGAACTTGCGAATTCTGCGGAACAGTTTGAAGAGATTAAGAGGGAGGTGCTCAAGCTCTCGGAGTCAGTTGCTGGACTTCCTCCGACATCAGAGCTGGGCTCGATCAGAGACCTCCGGTCATTCATGGAGTCTGTGTCGAATGTAATCGAGATACAAACTGCACACCGGAACATTCAGCAAGCCGCCAGCGGCGTTTTGGAAAAAGTCCTCTCGATCATCCACGTAGACGGGGTTGAGTTTGCGCCACTCCTTCAGTGTCAGGAAAAAGCGCGAGGATTGCGCAGCAGTATCGCCGAAACAGTCTGGCCTAACATGCATCCGGATGCCGAGGCGCTTGCTGGGGGGCAGCACATCTTCGCGGAGTTTGTGAAGCTCGTCAGTTTTCACGACAGGCTGGAAGATGAGGAGTGGGGACGGCTGCAGGAGCTCGTGAACCATTCGTTGGGAAAGCCTTTGGGGCTTGCCGCTAGCCGTGGAAAACTGACCATATCTACGGCTGCCCCTCCTATAGCACAAGCTCCCGTTTCTGTTGCCCAACAGGCGACTGCGACGGGGCCAAGAGAAGAAATAGTCCCGACAGAAAAGATGGCGACGGGTAGAGTCCCCGCAGCTCCCATTGAGGATCAGGGTGAGGACTTCCACAGAGGAGAGATTTCAGCTCCTGTTGACCCGACGACTGACCTGCCTTCCCCAATGCCGCCTGTGACGGGCGGCGAGGGTGTCACGGAGCGGGATAATATCGAAGTCTCAAGAGGACCTGCGCATGAGCCTGTTGGGTTATCCAGTTCCATGGGCGCAACATCCACTGACCAACTCCCATACTCTCCGGCTCCGGGGTCATCAGGAATTGTGACCATGGTTGCGACGTTTCAGAGCACGCTCGACGACGTCAGCAAAACCGTGGCCCTGGGCCTGATCGACAACAAAGGCATTGCGAAGGCCCTTTCAAGCAATATCAATGCTGCTTCGAATGCCGCCGCCGGAGGAGACAAGAAAACCGCAGAAAACATGCTAATTGAACTTAAGAATGAAGTTCAAAACTTACCTGCCGCATCGTGGAGGGCTGTTGCCCTCAGCCTTCCATACTCCGGTACGATTAGTGTTGATCTAACGGTCGAGAGGGGCAATCCCCTGGATGTGTTTCTTACGACTCCCGACCAACTCGACAACTTGAGAACGGGGCAGCGGAATCAAGTTAGAGTCTATTCAGATTTCACCGCATCGAAAGCCAAAATCTACAAACGAAGTGGGCAACTTAGACAGGGGAATTATTATCTGGTGCTTCGCGACACATCATTAGGAGTGCTCTCTGCGTCCTCTTCTGATATTGCCGTTAAAGCACTGTTGAACCCTTAAAATTGGGGCGGTTTGGAAGCAAGGCGAGTGGATTCAAATTTGGAGTGGGGGTCGGGCCAGGAGCTGGGGAAATTCCCACGCGTCCTTGCGCTGTAGGAAACGAGGTCATAGGGGAGATACGGGAAGGTGCTGAGTAGGAACACGGTCAGTCCGCTGACCACTTTCTGACGAGAAAAAATGCTGCGAGAGGGAATCATGCTGCCTTTTTCCGAGGTTCTTATCAATCAATTAAATGACCTAGAGGTGAGCTTCAAAGTCCTGGCAAAGCGCCTTCCAGAGGCCGGTGAACTACTGGAGAGTTTGGGACGTCCGGTGCCTCAAGAGCTCATTCAGGAACTTGCGAATTCTGCGGAACAGTTTGAAGAGATTAAGAGGGAGGTGCTCAAGCTCTCGGAGTCAGTTGCTGGACTTCCTCCGACATCAGAGCTGGGCTCGATCAGAGACCTCCGGTCATTCATGGAGTCTGTGTCGAATGTAATCGAGATACAAACTGCACACCGGAACATTCAGCAAGCCGCCAGCGGCGTTTTGGAAAAAGTCCTCTCGATCATCCACGTAGACGGGGTTGAGTTTGCGCCACTCCTTCAGTGTCAGGAAAAAGCGCGAGGATTGCGCAGCAGTATCGCCGAAACAGTCTGGCCTAACATGCATCCGGATGCCGAGGCGCTTGCTGGGGGGCAGCACATCTTCGCGGAGTTTGTGAAGCTCGTCAGTTTTCACGACAGGCTGGAAGATGAGGAGTGGGGACGGCTGCAGGAGCTCGTGAACCATTCGTTGGGAAAGCCTTTGGGGCTTGCCGCTAGCCGTGGAAAACTGACCATATCTACGGCTGCCCCTCCTATAGCACAAGCTCCCGTTTCTGTTGCCCAACAGGCGACTGCGACGGGGCCAAGAGAAGAAATAGTCCCGACAGAAAAGATGGCGACGGGTAGAGTCCCCGCAGCTCCCATTGAGGATCAGGGTGAGGACTTCCACAGAGGAGAGATTTCAGCTCCTGTTGACCCGACGACTGACCTGCCTTCCCCAATGCCGCCTGTGACGGGCGGCGAGGGTGTCACGGAGCGGGATAATATCGAAGTCTCAAGAGGACCTGCGCATGAGCCTGTTGGGTTATCCAGTTCCATGGGCGCAACATCCACTGACCAACTCCCATACTCTCCGGCTCCGGGGTCATCAGGAATTGTGACCATGGTTGCGACGTTTCAGAGCACGCTCGACGACATCAGCAACATTTTGACTCTGGGCCTGATCGACAACAAAGGCATTGCGAAGGCCCTTTCAAGCAATATCAATGCTGCTTCGAATGCCGCCGCCGGAGGAGACAAGAAAACCGCAGAAAACATCCTAAATGATTTTATCAACCAGGTGAATGCCCAGACCGGAAAGCATCTCTCTGGAGTCGCACCACAACTGTTGCTGACAGATGCAAATTGCCTGCTGGATCAACTTCAGTGAGGTGTCGGGAATCCTAGGCCGTGATGTGGATTGATTTCATGCTCTCTAGGTAGGACCGCCAATCTTTTTTCGCGCTCGATTTTCGTTGTGGCATTTTCGCACACCTCATGGCATAAGTGGTGTGCCCCGTACTGCGCTTTGAAGGCTTCGATGGGAGTCGGGGCCTTCAACCCACTTCAGTAAACCCAGCCTATCCTGGCCGAGATAACACCATAAAACTGCTGGGTCATAGAAATTATCCTTGCGCGATTCCCCTGGGAGATTACAATGTCCGCGTGGGTCAAGAACCAACTAGACGACGGATCGACTACTTGCGAATGGTGTGGAAGAATCGGCAACCGGCCAGGCTCGATCTGTGGAAACCTCGTCGGGCTCTCCCTCCCTTACTCATCGCCTTTGGCCACGCAATCTATAATGCCCTCCGGAGTCCAAGCCAGAAACAAAGCTCATATAACGAAATGTGGGTAGCCATTTTAATCATCGTGGTAGTGTACGGCGTTCTCTCTGCCGCTCACTATGCCTACCAGACTCTCTGGAATCCCGTCGTCGTTTCTCCTGCTGATCTTGCAAGGACCAAGAACGCAGAATACGAGGTGCAATCCGAAAAGAGCAAATCCCTCGAAGCGAGAATTAACGCGCTAGAAACAACCGAGAAGGCAGATCAACAAAAAGTGAAGCTTTCTGCCTCACTGAAAACTGAGGCGAGATCAAAGCCCATCCTCATGAGAATGTCAACTCAGATTTCCAGTTACCCACTAATCGTGATCAACGTGTCGGAGATGACCCTCGTGATTTATAACCAGGGGGAAAGACCTGTCAGGTTGAGGAAATACAAACTGTGGAAACTCGGAGCGGTTGAGGCGTCTCAAGAAAATAACCTGGACGACATTGTGGACCCATCTGTACCGGCAAACGTTGACGTAACAGAGCCTCTTCTGCACGTCATTTCAGGCCAAGCGCAGCACGACCTCGACTCCGTTCTTGGAACATGCAGAATCCGAGTGGTCGTGACATACTCTGAGGACCTCAAACAAGCGGACAGCCAACCTCAAGACTTCCAAATCACTTCTCAGCGTATAGGTGGGGCGGCGATCAAGATTATCGCCGACGAAATAACGACGTAGCGCACTTCCCTTGCCGCTCTGTTTCCAAATGAAACTTCTTTCTGAAAGTCCATCAACCTAAAAGACCCCCCACTTCCGGCAGCACTTTCGGCCCCCGACTTGACTTTGTGCCTCGTTGGAACTACTTTTAGTCTGGACAGGAAAGTGTCTAGGCCTTTGTAAGCGGATGAGGGTCAGGGTGTGAAACATCGGTTTACCATCGCAATCCCCATCGCTATCCTTGGAGCGTTGGTTTTTGTGTTGCCCGCAGGCGCCCAAAGGGGCATCGGGGCTAAACCAGCCCCTGTGGGTCGGGCGGCGTTGGGGGGCTCTTTAGGAATGGGTGGGAGACGTGCATTCTATCCCACTCGTCCCATACACCCAATCTTTCATGGTAGAGGACGTGCTTGGGGATGGATGCCAGGATGGGGATGGGGATATCTGCCGTACTCGGACTACTACGACTACTCTGACTACGAACCGGCTATGACCGAACCGCCTCCCTGGGAGAGTGCTGCACAACCCACTCAGGCTGCTCCGCCGGAGAGGCTGCCTGACTCCATCTTACTTGAAAGGCAAGGGGATCAATGGGTTCAGGTCACGGTTTATAGTCAATCGCCTGCTCCCGCGCAACTTGCGCCGCCGAAAACCGTGGAAGCGCCCGATCTGCACGCCGTTATGCCAAGCCGCAACGAAGCCGCCGAACCCCCTCGCGAGCTTCCTCCGGCCGTACTGGTTTTTCGCGACGGGCATGAGGAAGAGGTCCAGAGCTACACCATCATCGATAAAACCTTGTACACGAGCGCGAATTACTGGACCAGTGGCTCGTGGACAAGAAAGATCGAGATTGCCAACCTGGATGTTCCCGCCACCCTGAAGCTGAACCAGGAACGCGGTTCGAAATTCAGCCTGCCGTCCGGGCCGCAGGAAGTGGTGATCCGACCGTAAGTTTCTGTTTTCGAACCGGAGTTCCCTGCCATTGACCCGGAGGGGCGGGATCTTAGCGGCGAAGTAGCAGCGCGTCCCCGATTCTTCCCACACCAGGAGACTTCTCGCTCACTCTCAGTTACACGCGGTGAGGATTTCCTCGAGCACGCCGTTCAGATAGACCCAAACAAATCTTCCGCACACCACCTGCTGAGAACGCCCTATAAGTGGCTTGAAGGCAACGCGGAAGCAGATCACGCGCTCGCTTTAGCCGGCAGCCCTGATGCGGAAAAAGATCAACAATGGCCCTTTGTATCGGCGGCGGAACTCAAACGGACTCCATGCCAGGAGTAGGACTGAAAAAGTAACTATCGCAGGCCTCTCGGATCGCATCCGAAGTGAGCGCGGGTTGTTTCCCGTCGTATTTTGCCTTCCAACATATGTGCTGGATGATGTCACGCGGATAGCAAGCCCGGAGGGGCTGACGTAGATGAGAAAGGACTTTTGTGAGCTCGTCCACGACGGAGGCGTCATACGCCAGGCCGGACTGCGCGCAAACCCGGCGCGCGATCTCGTGGAACTGTTCGTCAGTTACGTAACTCACATTGATCTTGGTCTGGATTCTGCGCAGGAAAGCTTCGTCGGCCAAACCGACAGGATTCAAGTTCGTAGAAAAGGCAACAATCAAATCAAAGGGGATTTCGAATTTGTTCCCACCTGCCAGGGTCAGGTAGTCGATCCTGCGGTCCAGGGGCACGATCCAGCGATTCAGCAACTCTGTGGGGCTTATCCGTTGCCGGCCGAAGTCATCCAAAATGAGGACGCCGTTGTTTGCCAACATCTGAAGTGGGGCGGTATAGAAGCCAAGGGTGGGATTGCGCCGAAGGTCCAGCATTTCCATGGTCAGTTCGCCGCCGACCATCACGCGCGGGCGATGGCAAAGAATCCAACGCCCGTCGCAACCGGCTGGCATAATCTCTTCCCGTGATCTGTGGGCAGGTGGGTTAAAGACAGTAATGATCTGGCCTTGGACCTCCACCGCATGAGGAATCCACACCGAGTCCTTATAAATCCGGGGTAGGGCCTCCGCGATCACGGTCTTTCCCGTTCCGGTGGGACCGTACAGGATGATCGATTGTCCGGAGACAAGCGCAGCGCCCAATTGATCTAATATGCTGTCGCTGACGACGAGATTCTCGAAGGCCTGGCGAAGATCGGGGCGGTGGACTACGACATCCAACACGCTTTGGGCGCGGATCACTTCGACGTAAGCCGAAAGGGACACTGGGGCGGGACCTGAATACATGTCCCGCGACATTATGCGATGGGCCTCGGTTTGCCCCTTCGACGTCGTGACAATGCTATGCACACTGCCGACCATGCCGACGACCTCGACGAGCTGCCCCTTGCGCAGGTGTGTGAAGATCTCATTAATGACACCGGGGTGGAGCTGCATCCTCCTGCCCAACTCCTCGAGCGAAAGTTCGCCGGCGAGATAGAGTATTTTCAGGGCCAGGTCTTCGAGCAGGTTTATCGGGATGCGCGTCTCCTCGACTGTTTCAGGCTGGCGTCCAACAAGACGCATTGTTTCTGAGATCGGTTCGGCATAAGGCGTTGTTCTCATCGTTATCCTTTGTGGCCTAGAGATTCCAGATTCCCGATCGGCGGTTGCCGGTCGACGATCAGTGGTCTTGCCTTCGGCCTGCTCGGGGGCCACAGAGGAGGGCGTGCCGAATTCCCGATCGGTGGTAGCCGGTCGATGATCAGTGGGCTTGCCTTCGGCCTGCTCGGGGGCCACAGAGGAGGGTATGCCGAATTCCCGATTGGTGGTAGCCGGTCGACGATCAGTGGGCTTGCCTTCGGTCTGCTCGGGGGCCACAGAGGAGGGCGTGCCGAATTCCCGACTGGTGGTAGCCGGTCGACGATCAGTGGGCTTGCCTTCGGTCTGCTCGGGGGCCACAGAGGAGGGCGTGCCGAATTCCCGACTGGTGGTAGCCGGTCGATGATCAGTGGGCTTGCCTTCGGCCTGCTCGGGGGCCACAGAGGAGGGCGTGCCGAATTCCCGACTGGTGGTAGCCGGTCGATGATCAGTGGGCTTGCCTTCGGCCTGCTCGGGGGCTACATGGGAAGGTGTGCGGACCACAGCGCCGGTTGTAGTCGTCGTTGTCCCAGTGGAGCGGGCGATGCGGAGGTCCATTACTTTCACGTCGCCGTGGCGGCCGGTGATGATGTTCTCAGGCTTCAAGTCGCGGTGGCCGATGCCCTTGCCATGAGCTTTGGAAAGCGCATTGCCGGTCTGACTACCCCACTGCACTCCTTTCCGCATTGCGACGGCGCGAAAGCGCAGAAGTTCGTAGATGCGGCGGACCTTCTTATGGGTGATCTTGCGCGCCAGCAGCAGCGCGGACTTGAAGCGCTCGATCACCGCCGTGTCGGCAGCAACCTCGGGTCTGGGGACATTCAAAGCGATTACGGCGCCGGTTTCGCGGTCGCGGGCCTTGTAAACGATACCCATTTCGTCACGCCCGACTTCAGCGAGGATGTCGTAGCGCTGCTGGAGGGCACGGAGGACAGGGTTGGAGAGATCCGGCTTGGCAGGAGCTGGCGATGGTTCGTGAGTGCCGAGAGGCGTGGTCCGATGGCGGTCCGCGAGCGGGGCCGTCAGGAGCTCGTCTTTTTCCTTGTCGTTGGGCATCGGCAGCTACCGAGGCCTTGCAAGCTAATGGACCCGCCCACAGTGGCGGTGAAGCATAACGCCAAAGCGGTCCCCTGTCAAATAATCTTGGCGTCTCCGACGTCAGCGGGAATGAAACGGTGGATTCAGGTCCGCTAAGCTATAGTGTTTGCCCCATGCCTGCCGAAGCCAGATGACGGGAAGCCGACTTCCCAGGCCAAATCCCTAAAACCCAGCGGAACTGCCTGAGCGACCACAACTTGCAGTGCAACGGGCGAATAGATTCTTCTGCGACCACACGCGAGTATTTTCCGGGTGCGCGGCACTCGTCCATAATCGGTCTAACGCTCCGCCGAGCGATGGGAAGCTGGACCAGTCGCCAGATCGGCCGACGAATCTCCTGCAGGGTGATTCTCGGCTCGTAAATACAGGAGGGGATCTTCATTCCGCTGTCATCTCCTCTGTGGCCCGTCAGGCGCCAGGACCTAAACGACTAATTTGGACCATGGGCCAATACAGACCCAGGTTGGAGAGGGCTCGCGCGAAAGAAGTCCCCCAGCATCGCCACGGGTCTCCGAATCAGGTCAGTCGGTAGGAGACGGCAATTTCCGGCGCTTTGACCAGAGTCTGATACACAACGCAGTAGCGTTCTGTCAGTCGTATTAATGACGCGAGCTGTTGCTCGGTGGCGTCGCTTTCCAAATCGAACCTCAGGCGAATATGCTTAAGGCCCACGGGCGCATCTTTCGCGACCGCGAGGGTGCCTCTAAAATCCAGGTCGCCTTCGGCGCTGATTGTTGCATCACGAAGCTCAATCCCGGTGGCGGTTGAAACAGCTCGTAAGGTGACACCCGCACAGGCAACCAGGGCTTCCAACAACATGTCTCCGGAACAAACGGAGAGGCCGTCGCCGCCCGTGGCGGGATGAAGGCCGGCCCCAACCAGCGCCTCGCCGGTTTCGACCTTGCAGGTTATCCCCTCGCCGATGCGGGCTCGTGCCTTGAGCGTTATCAGCGCTGATTCGGGCTGTTCTCTGTACTTTTGTTTCAGTGGGGCTTGAAGCGCCTTGAGCCGCTCTGTGTCCATGCCTGCCTCCCCTGTGCGGTGAATGGCTGGTGTAGACTCTTCTTGCTCGGTGATTCCGTCCCGCGAGCCGCGGGCGCGGCGAGCCAGGTCTGCGCTGCCGGCGACCGACGCGCTTCGTTCGGGCGAACCCACTTCCGTTGAGATGAGGTTGACCGGCCGATGGTTCCGGCCGGTCACCAAGGGAAGCGCGATCAGGCAGGCCGAATGTTCTGGTTCACCCGGAAGAAGTTGGTGGGGTCGTACTTCTTCTTGATGGCCGCTAAGCGGTCATAGTTGTCGCGGAAGGAAGCCTTCACGCGATCCTGGCCCTCCTCCATCATAAAATTAACGTAGGCCCCCCCTGCTGAATACGGGTGCAGGGCGTCGAAATAATCCTTGGTCCACTGTGTGATCTTTTCTTTGTTCTTTGGGTCGGGGTCGATGCCCACAATGACGCCCGCCAGCAAACAGTCGCGATAGCTGAAGGCGGTGTCGGCGTTGGCCACCCGGTGAACCGCACCGTTGATGGGATACATGTGCATCTGGGAAAGGCCGGGGGGAAGCTTGTGGGCATACTCAAGGTGCGGGGCGATGGATGCGTCGCTGATCTCCTTGAAGAAATCCGCCCGCCAGTACCACTGCAATCCGGGCGGGAGTAGGGGGTCGAAAAGGCTCTGGACCGCCGGGAAGGGCATCGGGCCCACGTGATCGAGCGCCGGCTTGCCGACTGTGCGCATGGGCTTGGTTAACTTGTCCGCCTTCTCTGGCTCTGCTGTCGAGCACCAGATGATTGTGCACATCTTCCTGTTGTGCAGATCGGAGGGGAAGAGCGGCACGGGTGGCACGGTGAGGAAGGCGAAGAAGCCGCTTACATCCTCCGGCGCCTGGGTGATGAATTCACGGTAAGCTTTCATTACCTGGGGGGCCTGGTCGAGCGGCCAGAAGGTGGGTCCCGCGCTCACCATTTTCACCGGATGCAGTCGGTAAAGGAATGACGTGACCACGCCGAAGTTCCCCCCACCGCCGCGAACGGCCCAGTAGAGATCCTGATTCTCCTCAGCGCTGGCGGTGACGAAGCGGCCATCGGCGAGCACCACGTCGACGGCCAGAAGGTTGTCGATGGTAAGCCCGTAGGGCCGGCTCAAGTGGCCGATTCCGCCGCCCAGGGTCAGGCCCGCGATGCCGGTTGTGGAAACAGTACCGGTGGGCGTCGCCAATCCAAAAGCGTGCGTGGCGTGATCGAGATCGGCCCCCGTGCAGCCGCCCTCGGCCCGCACTGTGCGCCTTGCGGGATCGACGCGCACGCTCCGCATCAAGGAAAGGTCGATGACTAGACCGCCCTCACAAATCCCCAGCCCACCGGCGTTGTGTCCGCCACCGCGGATGGCCACCAGGATGTCGTTGTCGTGGGCGAAGTGGACAGAAGCGATCACGTCGGCAACGGTAAAACACCGTGCAATCCAGCGCGGCCGCCGGTCGATCATTCCGTTGTAGACCTTGCGGGCGATCTCGTAACCTTCATCGCCGGGACGGAACAGCTGTCCCCGTAACCTCGATTTGAATTCAGCAACCGCTGCATCAGTAACCATCGCTCCACACCCCCTCTTTTGCGTTGTTGATTTGAGAACATCCCCAGGTAATTCTTATAATGTACTTGAACTTAGCCTACCCCTGGGACCGAATGGAGTGAACACCCCTCGCTTCACGCCGCGATAGCGTCCTCGCCTGTTCGTGCGCCCATGTTGTCGACATCAAGCCCTTCCTACCACAAGATTACACCAAGGAGGAACATTTTGTCATTGGGAATTTCCGTTTTGCGTTTCCGATCGACCCGTCACGTGCCGCTCAACGTTTCTCAATGCACTGGTGGGTCGGGTGTTCAGCGTCCGGCGCCTCCGGCACCCAGGGAATGGGACTGTTTTGCAAGCTCTGACAATGGCAAGTCAACGCAGAGTGCTAAGACGGGAAGTTCATTCGGCGCAGGAGGTCTTGAAAGCGCGGGTCGGGGCGGTGAGATGGGCCAGGGCAAGAAGTATCGCTAAACAAACCTCGCCTGACTGTTTTACTCGCGCTGAAGTCGGATAGCCCGTGTCACCTTTGGCAATTGTGCCTGGATCACGGGGCACTCCGAAACCATGTAGAGTGGGAACAACGGCAGATTTGGAACGATAAACGCCCTTCAAGCCCCCAATGCCGCTTGGCCGGGCCTTCCGAAGCCAAATGATTGGAAGCCAACTTCAGTCCGAATCCGCTCGTTGGGCTGTTAATTACCTGAAAATCACTGGTGGGATGGAGATCTATCGCCAGCAATCAGCGACAGCACAATGAGCAAACCCTACGGTGCTGACCGCAGTTAGGGGCAGAATAATACTTCGCGCACGGATTAGGGGTGATGGGCGGCGTCCGATATTCCTATGTAAAACGGGATTGGAGCGTGCCTGCCAAAGTAGTGGGTGGAGTAACTATCGGCCCCTTTTCGGGTTTTCTCAAGTTCCCTGAATTGGGACCGTTCGTGGGTATGTCGTGGAGGTTCTAGCAGAATGAAAAAAGATTTCTGGCAAGGCTATCGCAAAACGCAAAGCTCAAATCTACAAATTGCGCTCAGGCCCTCCGGAACCAGGGCCCGCGGATGATTCGGCGAGGGCAGGCATCTAGTGGCTGGGAGGGTTCCACTTAACGATTTTCAGGTCGAGAACGAAGATGCTGTACAGTACGGGAACAAGTAACAGCGTGATGAAAGTTGCGACGGCCAGCCCGCCGATTTGCGCGTAGCAGAGCGGCTGCCAGAGCGGGCCGCCGTGCAGTGCGAGGGGGAACAGAGCCAAGATTGTCGCACCCACGGTGATCATCACCGGCCGTAGCCGCTGGATGCCGGCATCGCGCAGCGCCACCTCCAAAGGTTCACCCTTCTCGTGCATTTCCTCGATGAAGTCAAAGAGCACGATCACGTGGCTGATGATGACGCCTACCAGGCTGATAATCCCCAGGAAAGCCATGAACCCGAAAGGCACGCCCATGAGGAAGAGTGAAACCAAGGCCCCCACCGCGCCGTAAGGGGCGGCGGCGAAAACCAGGACCGGCTTGATAGCGTTGTCGAACTGAATCAGCAGGGCCATGTAAATGCCGAAGATCATCACCAGCATGACCACCATCAGGTTGGCGAAGCCTTGGGTCTGCTTGGCCTTTTCTCCGCCGATCTGCATCTTGTAGCCCGCCGGCAGGGTTTTCTGGAATTCCATCAAGGCGGGAAGCACGGGGTTCAGGGCTTCCGAATTCAGGCGTCCGGGCACAGGAAATGCCGCTACCGACATGGTGCGGAAATGTTCCCGCCGGTTGATACGCTGGGTCTCCAAAGTGTGCTTGATCGATGAAATTTCGAGCAGCGGTACGGAGACCCCAGGCTGGGCGGAGGAGTAGACGTAAAGGTTCTGGATATCCGAGAGTTGCGACCGCTCCCCCATGCGCAACCGGGCCACCACGGGAATCTGTTTGTCGCCTTCACGAAAGGCCGTCAGCGTAGAGCCGCTCATCGCCGCCGTGGAGGAGTTGGCTACGTCCAGGTTGGTCACACCCGCCAAGTTGGCGCGGTCCGGATCGATCTCCAGCTTCACGGCGGAGCTTTCCACGTCCCAATCCGTACGCACGCGAGCGGCAAAGGGCGAGGAACGTAGGATCTTTTCCACCTGATTGGCCAGGCCCCGCAGGGTGCGGATATCGCGAACCTCATCGGTGGCCGCCACGTCCTCCTGCCCGGACAGCAGGACCTGCACAGGCATATCAACCGGGTTGGTCTGAAGTTGGCGGGCGTCAATGCGGGCGCCGGGGATCTGCTGCGAGAGGGCGGTCTGCATCGCGCCAACCAGGGGTGGCGTATCGTCTTTGTCGGTCACTTCGATAACCGCCTGGGCGTAATTGCGCTGCTGTTGCTGGGGGCTTACGGACATCCAGAAGCGAGGTCCTCCGCCGCCCACGAAGGAGGTGATCGATTTCAGGACCTGGCGTGACTTGCCATCCTTGCCGGGATGATCGCGGCCGTATTGCTCGCTCACCTGGCGAATCACCTGCTCGGCCGCTTGCGTTGCCTGGTTGGTGGCCGTGAGGGAAGCGTCATTGGGGAGCCAGATATCGAGATACGACCAGTATTGGACATCGTCCGGAAAAAACGACGACTTCAAATTGCGGGCGATGACGCCGCCCGCCACCAGGAACAGCAGCGACGCAACGAAAACCGGCCAGCGATGCCGGATGGCCCCCCCCGCCAGGCGGTAATAATACCCCGTGAACCCTCGCTCGCGGCGCTCTTCAATGGTCGCTTCCGGCTTCTTGCTGGGACGCAGGAAGTAGTATCCCAACAGAGGAATAAACGTCATGGAGACCAACCGTGAGCACACCAGGGCGCTGGCCATCACGATGGGCAGGCTGTAAAGGAAATACCCCGTGTTCCCGGTGAGCAGCAGGAAGGGCAGGTAGGCAATGATGTTGGTGATGGTCGCATAGAGGATCGCCTTGGCTAGCTTGCTCGGTCCAAGCCAGGCGGCAACGATGGGCGGGTGGCCCGCCGCCATGTCATTCTTGATGGCGTCACCGGCCACCACGGGGTCGTCAACCAGCAGGCCCAGAGCGATGATCAGGGTGGCTACGGAAACCTGCTGGAGGTCAATTCCCAGCATGTAAATCACCCCGAAGTTCATCGCCAGCGTAATGGGGATGGCGAGGGCCATTAGCAGGGCCGAGCGCCATTCCCAGAAGCCAATCAGCGACACCAGGATGACGAGCACGATCGCCTCGTAGAGGGCATCCATGAACAGGTCCAGGTTCTCGCGCACCTGGCGAGGCTGATCGGAAGTTCGCGCCATAATTAAATCGCGGGGCAGGATCTTGCGCAGTTCTTCGAGTTTCTGGTCAATATTCTGCCCAAAGGCTTGAATCTGTTCGCCGGACTTCATGAAGATGGCCAGGGTGATGGCGCGGCTGCGAAGCCACCGGTTCGCGGGGTCGCGCCAAGTGTAGTAGTTGAGATAAGAAGCAGGGCTCTGATAGCCGCGGCTGATGTCAACCATATCGCGTAGATAAACCGGACTCCCAGCCGAAGACGCTCCCACGATCACATCGCCGATCGCCTTTACACTATCGAATTGGCCGGAGGGATCGATGATCAAGTTCTTTTGGCCCAGATCCAACTGTCCGCCCGGGAGGGCAATGTTGCGGGCGTAGAGGAGATTGCGCAGGTTGGAGGGCTGGAGGCCATAAGACGCCAGGCGCTCCTGCGAGTAATCGAGGTAAATCGCCTGGTTCAAGACCCCCGCCCGCTGCGCTTTGGAAGCCTGTGGTATGCCCAATAGGGCGCGGCTGATGAGGTCGGTGAAATCGTCCAATTCGCGATAGCTGTACTTTTCGGCGGCCACGGCCTCCAGCCGGGTTTGGGTGTCACTGGGATTGCGAATGACGACGGGTTGCCAGGCATCGGGATGGATGTCCGCCTGGTTCAGATGCTGCCGAAGGTAATCGTGGCCATAAGCCAGTAACATCTCATCGGTGAAATCCGACGCCGCGTCGAGCCCGATGAAACCTGATCCTTCAAAAAAGCGGATGTCGCGGATGACGCGGTCTCCTTCGGCGACGCGAGCGAACAGAAAGAATCCCCGGCGCACGGCATCCACCGACACCGATTGCGGGAAACAATAGACCATGGCGGCGCGGGGTTCCGTGCCGTGAACCCGGGGGCGCGCGGAACGTATGGCGCGCTCCACATCGTGGGCGCGGAGTGCAATTTCCAGTTCGCTGGTGGGCGGGCTTGCCACCGTCAACATCAGCGCGGCCGTATCGCCAAAATCACTTTGAAACAGGATAGGTCCTGCGCCCTGCGGCAGCCGGGCGTTCAGGCCGGAGAGCTTCAGGTTGATGTCGCTGAACTGCGTCTTCGGGTCGGAAACATTTTCCGCCAGATTCACCGTTACGATGGAGAGTCCGGGCAGGCTTGTGGACGTAATGCCGATGTCGGAGGCGGTCCCGGGGTGTATGTTCTTGTTCTGGGCGATGGTTTCTTCCATCGGCCTGGTGACGAGCTGCTCCACCTGCTGGGCGTTCACCCCAGGCCACGCGCACATTGCCACCGCCACGCGCACGGGAATGTCCGGGTCTTTCCGCTTGGGCATGTGGGTGTAGCCGAACCATCCCCAAACGAATACGGCCGCCAGGGCCACCACGGAAATTTGCCGGTGCTCGGTAAAGAAGCGCGCCGTGTTGTGGGTGGTGGCGATGAGCTCGGTATCGGTTTTATGCGCCATTGCTTAGTTCGGTGCGGCTCGGGGCCCTACGGCATCACCTGGACCTGTTCACCATCCTTGACGAGGGTGGCACCAACACTGATCACCTGCTCTCCCTCGCTCAGGCCCTGGGTCACGCTGATCAGGTTGCCGTAGGTTTCGCCCACCTGAATATCGCGCGAGCTCGCCACAGATTTCCCTTCCCGGGTGACCACGACGAAGGCGGCGAATTTGCCGGGATCGCGGATCGAGCGAACCACGGCGCTCAAGGGAATCACGGCCACCGAGACGGCCAACTCGGAACCACCCGTTTTCAGCGTGGCGACCATGCCGGCCCGGAGCATGTTATGCGGATTGGGGATCGTGACTTCCACGGAAAATACCCGGCTCTTGGGATCAGCAGCGGGCGAGATTGCGGTAATGCGACCTTGAAACTCCCCCGGGACGGACTCCGTGGTGAGGGTCTGGGTACCACCCAGCCCCACATTCTTGATGGCCACATCCGGCACCCCGAAGACCGCCTTCACCAAGTGCAGATCCGCCAAGGTGAATCCGGGGCTAGAGGGTCCGACAAGGCTGCCCACTTCCACATTCCGGCTGAGCACCCAAGCGCTGAGGGGAGCGCGGACGGCACAGTCATCGAGCGCCAATTGTGCCTGGGCAAGCTGTGCCTGGGCGCTAGCGACCAAGGCCACACTTGAGTCATATTTGGCTTTCGCTGCGTCGAAATCAGGCTTCGTCAGGCTATGCGATCCATAGAGGGCGGTTGCCCGGTCATAGTTCAGCTTGGCGTCCTCGAGCCCTGCCTGGGCCTGGGCCAGTTGTCCCTCCGCGGCGCTTGCCTGGTTCTCATAGTCGCGGGTTCGAACTTGCGCCAGCACCACATCCCGCTCCACCCAGTCACCCTGTTGGACGTCGCGCAGGCGGCCATCCGCTCCCTTCATTTGCAGAATGCTCTGCACGTATCCGCCGGACTTGAAGCCCAAGGTCACTTGCGAATACGGCTGTATATTGGCCGAATAAATAACGCCCGGGCTGCCTTTATAGGTGCCCACCGGGGTGATCTGCACGGGGGTGGGGGGCTGTTGAGAGGCCTCTTCGTGCCGGCACCCGGCGCTGAGGGCGACTACGCCCAATAGTGCTGCCGCGACCACCATGGTGCCTGACCGCCTCGTTGTCGATTCCATTTCCTATTCCTCACCCAGAGCTTTCTCCAGGTCAGCCTTGGCCGTCCAGAAGGAGAGCAACGCCTCCCGGTACTGTGCATTGGCAGTCGCTACGGCAGCTTCCTGTTGCAGCGTATCCTTGAGCAGGGCGGCGTTCTGCCGGTACTGATTCATAACCACCCGCAATTTCTCTTCCTCGGTTTGGCGCGCTAATTGATCAACCTCGACCAGAGAGCGTGCTTCCGCGAGCTTGCGGAAGCGCGCGCCCACCTCCACCAGAATCTGCTGCTCCGCTTCATGTTGGGAGAGGTCCGCCTGCTTAACGGTTATGGCCTTTTCCGCGAGTTCCTTCCTCTTGCGCCCCCAGTCAAAGATGTCCCAGTTAACCATCAGCCCAACCGCCGTGATGTTTTTGGGCACGAAGTTAACGTTGAAGGGCGACAGGTAGTGGAACGAGAGGCTGACGTCGGGAATGTATTGAGCCCGCTGGGCGCGTTCGTCAAGCTGAGCCTGCTTCATTTTCAGGCGCGCTTCCCGGATTTCCGGCCGCTGGTCCAACGCCCGGCGGCGAGCCTCTGCCAGGCTGAGTTCGTAGGCCGCCAACTCGGGAATCGCCTGGACGGCGAATTCTGTGGCCAGATCTCGTCCCAATAATTCGTTCAAGTCTTCCTGCTGGCTTTGGAGCCCATCCTGAAGCTTTACGACTCCATACTTGGACTTGGCGAGTTGCGTCTTCACGTTAAGGGCGTCCGACTTGAGCACCACCTCTTGAGCCAGATAACGGTCGGTCAACTGGCCCAACTCCGTGTAGAACTTGACGACCTGATTTGCGGCCTCCAGCGCACTCTGCGTTTGCAGAATGGAGTAGTAATCCTGCTTTACCTGATCCGCCACCGTTTGACGTCGCTGCCGCAATGCCTCGCGGGCCAACTCCACGTTTACTTCCTGGGCCTGAATTCCCAGGCCGATCCGATGAAGTTGCGAAAGAGGCTGCGTGGCGGTTTGAAAGATGTAAGTCGTGGGGCGGAGAGGTGTGCGGATGTCGGCATTATGCGCGGGAATAGGTCCGATCCCCGGGAAGGTTCCAAACTCACCCTCGGGAAACTGGAAATTGAGCGGAGTGAGCAATTCCGACTCGAACAAGGTCAAATTGAAATGCGGCAGTCGCTCAGTGCGCATGGCCGCCACCTCATCCGCCGCTTTTTCAACCTCCAGGATTGTGCGTTTCAATTGGCGGTTGTTGGCCATGGCAAGCGAAACCGCCGCATCGAGAGTGAGTTGATCAGCCGGGGAAGTTGAGTCCTGCTGGGCCCAGGCGGGAATAGTGATAACGACCGCAAAGAATAGTGAATACCTCAGGGTTGCGGGCATCAACATTGAGATTATTTTCCGCACGCGTTGTTCTGGCGTGGGGATTTATACCACCGTGCCCACAGCCGTGCAAGCTCAATTCGCCGGTTGCGAAAGGGGGGACTCGTAGTCCCACTTCTTGCGCGGACTGGCGCCGCAGTCCACAATAGCGCATGTCTCCGTAAGGGCGGTTAGCTTGCTACCCCACTCGACTGCTCTTCGGATCCATCATTGCATCTACGGATCCCATCTCGGTGCTTTCCGTTCTTGAGGAGACCGGTGTCGGCAAGAGCCCAAGGCCAGACCGCCCATGACCAAGGCGATCGTGTAGGGAAGAGTTGGGCGTCATAGCTCAAGCTAATAATGCGGTTGTTGCTTTCAACCGCCGCATAGCATACACCCTCTGCGAGGTTCCAGCGCCCGGTTTCTTCGTTCTTTGTTGCCTGGGTCCGGCGGCTCGGGACAGGGCCGTCAGACTGGGGCCTGGCTCGCGTAGTGGAATAGCAAATGAATCAATGGTCATTCAAAAACGAAGTAACCCACACCATGCAGGTTTGTTCATGACATCGCACCCGCAAGGTATTTCTGATTCTGCCGCCTGGGATTCAGCCGCGGTTCTGACTTCCGCTTCTCGCGTACTGCTGAGAACGAAGGGTGAAAGGCAAGTCTCGTTCTTGTGGACGGCGAAATGAGCCTTCCACACGACCCAAAAGGGATTGTGCCCGAAAAACGCCCTTCAACGCCCGAATCCCGTTTGCCCCATGCCTGCCGAAGCCAAATGATGGGTAGCCGACTTTCCAGGTCGGATCCCCAACAGCGCCGGAACTATCTGCCAGCCACAACTTGCAGTGCGTCGAGTGGATAGATTCTTCTCCGACCACATGAGAGTATTTTCCGAGTGCGCGACCATACGCACAGAATTCATTTCCGACAAGTGTCTTTTGCCGATAGGCTGCGAGCGGCATGGAACGGGAATCACAATTTTGGTGGAGTTTCGGAGAATCTGGCAAGAACTTTAGAGAAATAGGCAAGGGCCCGAAGTCTAGGCAGATTATACTTCACCTTTGGGGCAGGCCGGAATTTCGCAGCCTCATCTGCGGCGCCCGGAGGAGCGGCAGCGGCGCGATTTTGAGGCTGACCAAAACGGTTGGTTCATCAACTGCGAATACGCCTCGGAGGAGAATCAATGGTGAAGCGCAAACTTGGAAAAAGCAATCTGGAAGTCTCGGCTCTCGGGCTCGGCTGCATGGGAATGAGCTTTTCTTACGGCCCGCCCAAAGACAAGCAGGAGATGATCTCTTTGATCCGTTCAGCCGTTGAACGCGGCGTCACGTTCTTTGACACTGCCGAAGTCTATGGCCCGTACACAAACGAAGAACTCGTGGGCGAAGCCCTTGCTCCCTTCCGTGGGCAAGTGGTGATCGCCACGAAGTTCGGGTTCAAACTGGATCCCAACACCGGAAAACAGGCCGGGCTGGACAGTCGGCCAGAGCACATCAAAGAGGTGGTGGAGGGCTCGCTCAAGCGGCTCAAGGTCGATGCCATCGATCTCTACTATCAACATCGTGTTGACCCGGACGTGCCCATCGAAGACGTGGCGGGAGCGGTGAAAGACCTGATCCAGCAAGGCAAGGTGAAGCACTTCGGCCTTTCTGAAGCAGCAGCAAAGACGATTCGTCGCGCGCACGCCGTCCAACCGGTCACCGCAGTCCAGAGCGAATACTCGCTGTGGTGGCGACGTCCTGAAGCCGAAGTGCTGCCAGCCCTTGAGGAACTCGGAATCGGCTTCGTTCCATATAGCCCTCTGGGCAAGGGCTTCCTCACGGGCAAGATCAACGAGAATACGAAGTTCGATAGTACCGATTTCCGCAACATCGTCCCTCGCTTTGCCCCAGAGGCTCGGAAAGCGAATCAGGCTTTGGTTGATTTGCTGGGCAAGACTGGAGAACGGAAGAAGGCGACACCTGCTCAGATCGCGCTCGCTTGGCTGCTTGCGCAGAAGCCGTGGATTGTTCCAATCCCGGGCACCACGAAATTGAATCGCCTGGAAGAGAACATCGGAGCAATTGCCGTCGAACTTACGCCGGACGATCTCCGTGAGATCAAAAGCGCCGCCTCAAAAATCACGGTGCAAGGGGCTCGGTACCCCGAAAACCTGGAGCAAATGACCGGTCGCTAGGCGGCAAAGGATACGGAGCGCCGGGGAAAGCAACATGCGAATTGGCATTTTGGGTTCTGGATTGATGGGCGGGAAGCTCGGAACGATCTTCACGCGAGCCGGACATGAGGTGGTATTCAGCTATGCGCACAGCATAGATAAACTAAAGAAGCTGGCGGGGGACGCCAAGGGCAAAGCGAAAGCCGGGACGCCGCGTGAGGCTGCACAGGAAGCGGACGCGGTATTGCTCGCCGTGCACTGGTTGCGAATAGACGATGTGCTGAATCAGACAGGCGATTTGTCGGGTAAGGTGGTCGTGACTTGTTCACTTCCAATGGATAGCGGCAACACGAAACTTGTCGTTGCCCACAGCTCGTCGGGCGCGGAGGAACTTGCAAAGATGATTCCGAGGGCTCGGGTCGTCTCCGCATTCAACACCGTGCCCAGCGAAGTGCTTTTCGGCGTTTACGAAGCCAAGCGCAGGTCCACCCGACCGAGCCTGGTGTACTGCGGCAACGACGAGAGTGCCAAAAATGTAACGGCCGGGCTAATCCGCGACGTGGGTTTCAATCCGGTCGACGCTGGCCCCCTGCGGATCGCCCGATTCACCGAGCCGTTCGCGCTGCTCATCGCCCAACTCGCCTACGAGGGTGAAGGAGGGCCGGAGTTGGCGTATCGATTCGAGCGGTTCGGGGAATAGGCTGTCTGAGTCATCATATATGGAAGGAGTAATCAGTATGAGTAAAGAGCCTACAGCAGTCGAGAAGATGATCGGTGACTTTGCGCCCAAGCTGGTCGATCTAACTGACCGCGTGCTTTTTGGCGATGTTTGGGAACGCAAAGAGCTTTCAAAACGTGACCGCAGTCTGGTAACGGTGGCGGCGCTGATTGCTTTGAATCGTCCGGAACAGTTGCGGTTTCACCTCGATAAGGCGCTGGAAAATGGGCTTAAGAAGGAGGAATTGATCGAGGTAATCACGCACTTGGCGTTTTATTCAGGTTGGCCCAACGCAATGAGCGCTATCATGATTGCAAAGGAGGTATCCTCGAAGGCGTGAAGACCAACGGCAAAGCTGCATCTTCCCAGCGGGCGGACAAGGTTGCGGACCCAAACGCGCCAGACACGGCCAACCTGGCCCGCTTGATTGCTGCGTATGCCCCTCACGACGGTAGCTTTGAGCTGCGCATCCCGGGTGTGTACGCCATTCGCTTTTCAAGAATCAACAAAGGGTGTGTGCATGCCCTCGGGCTGCCCTCGCTGTGCATCGTCGCGCAAGGAGCGAAGACCGTCATCGTTGGGCAAGAGGTCTACGAGTACGACGCGTCGCGCATGCTCGTGTTCTCGGTCGCCCTGCCAGTCGCCGCCCAGATCACGCAAGCGAGCTTCGCCGAGCCTTACCTCGCTCTTAAGCTGGACCTCGACCCGCTCAAGATTAGCGAGCTTGTCCTGAAGGTTTATCCGAATGGTCTGCCTCCGGTTCAAGAGAGAAGAGCCGTTTACATCGCTCCGGTGGACGAGAGCATTATCAACGCCGCGACGAGATTAATGGAGTGTCTTGCGCAGCCCGGGGACGTTGAACTACTCGCCCCGCTTGTGGTGGATGAAATTTTGATCCGGCTACTACGCAGCCGCATTGGTCTCTGCGTGGCGCAAATGGGCTTTGCAGAGTCTAGCGTACACAGACTTGCGAAGGCGACTTCTTGGCTACGGTCAAACTTCTCTCAACCCATGAAAGTCGAGGAGCTGGCCGAACTGGTGCACATGAGTGTTTCCTCTTTCCACGAGCACTTCAAGGCAGTCACTTCGATGAGCCCGCTGCATTACCAGAAGGTACTGCGCCTTCAGGAGGCGAGACGTCTCATGTTGTCCACGATGATGGATGCGAGTACTGCGAGTCAGCGCGTGGGCTATCTAAGCGCTTCGCAGTTCAGCAGAGAATACAGCCGCTTCTTCGGGAATGCGCCGACTAAGGACATCGCCAGATTGCGTCAAGATACTCGACTCTGGTCGGACCCAACTCGGACTGTAGATTGATCATGCAAGAGATTAGGTGACGGAATGACAGCACTCGCGGGATGGGAGAACGTACTTCGCCGGATTGGGAACGATAAGCGCCCCTCCCTGACACTGCACGAGACGACGGCCTGGTAATGGGAAAGCTGCGACCTGATTTCTCCCCGGTGACGGCGCACTCTGCCAGAATGAGGCGCAGCAAGCGTGCGCGGCGTCCAGTGCTTGAAGACCTCGCTCTACGCTTTGGCCTTTTTCGTTGGTGGTTGAGGGGAGCCATGCCAAACGTGATCGCCCCGCAGACCGCGGCTGGCGCAGACCTTCAGGTCTGCGCGCCGAAGGCGCAAAGCACCGTGGGCTATGTGAACCTGTCAGCGAATCTCGTCTCAATCTGAGCGCAGGAGGGCAGCCCGTCAATCGAGGGACTGCGGCTTTTGCTGTCCGAGCCACGAGCCGCACAGGTACAGGGGAACTGCGCGCTACCGCCACGAGCTCCGAGGATCGGTGTCCGAGGAACGGCGGGCGCGACCAGGCATTCGCGGGCGGGAGCGCTCCGACCTGCCGCATGATGGTGGCGGAATCGCAAGAATCCGTGTTCAGAACTCAGAATTGAGGATGCATTCGTCCTGCATGGGTGGGCTGCATTCTGTTACAATGCCGGGCAAGCCAATGAGCCGTAGCGCCAAGCGGCGGATGGGCTTGAAGTCCGTCGCTCGCGGGAAATGGCTAGGGTGAGCCGGAGTGGAACAGGATCAGGAACTTCTGGACCGATGCCTCGCCGGTGAGGACTCCGCCTGGGAAGCCCTGCTTAGGGACTACACCCGAAAAATCTATAATCTCTGCTACCGCTTCACGGGCCGGGTGGAAGAAGCCGAAGATGTGACTCAGGAAGTTTTCATCAAAGTCTTCCAGACTCTCAAAAGTTATGATGCTGCTCAGGGTAGCTTTTCAACCTGGCTCAACCGCGTGGCACGCAATCATTTGGTGGACCACTACCGACGCACCCGGAAAGACCGTGTGACCTCCTCGCTGGAAGACGAGTTGCCTGTGGCGGAGCAAGCGCCAAGCCCACAGATGGAGCCTACTGGTCAGGTGGAATCGCGGGAGCGCAGGGAGATCCTGCAATTGGCCCTGGACAAACTCTCGCCGGACCTGCGGGAAGCGGTGATCCTGCGCGACCTGCACGACCTCGATTACGAGGAGATTGCCCTGGTCCTGAAAGTTCCCCAGGGTACCGTGAAATCGAGAATTAACCGCGGAAGATTGGAACTGGGGCGGGTTCTTAAACGTATGGAAGGAATGAGAGGCCCCGCAAAGGCGGGAAGCGAGCCATGACGCACTTGGAACTGGAAAACCTGACGAGCGATTACCTGGAAGGGCTGCTCGAGCCGGCGCGGAAGAGGGAAGTGGAAGCCCATCTGAGCGTCTGCCCCTCCTGCCTCGAAATGGTGGCAGACGTGCGCCGGGCCATGGAGCTCTGCCATTCCGCCCCGGAGTTGGAACCCGCTCCCTGGCTGGTGCGGAAGATCATGCTGGCCACCGTCGGGGAACGCAAACCCAGCTTGGCGGACCGCCTCGTGGCCTTCTTCCGGCCCGCCCTTCAACCCCGATTCGCTTATGGTATAGCGATGGCTGTGTTTTCGTTCTCCATCATCATCAACGCCGCGGGGTTCAATCTGCGGCACATGACTATCGAGGACTTGAACCCTCGCACCTGGTTCTTCAGGGCTAATCGCGCCGGGCACCTGTACTACGCTCGTGCAGAAAAGTTCTACTACGACCTGCGAGTGGTCTACGAGATTGAGTCTCGACTGCGACAACTCCGCTCGCACCCAGAGGAGGAGCCCCAGGAAGCGCCCAAGCAAGAACCACCCGCGGGAGGGTCTACGAAAAGCGCGCCGCTTACTATGCCTGCGCTGGCCACCAATCAGGCCCGAATTCTCGATGGGGCCGACCCCGCGGCTATTCTGGGGAATGAAACCGTACTGAATCTCCCAACCCTCGAGGCAGGAAGGACCCAAAACCCATGAAATGTGCCAACCATCCCAACGTTGATTCCGTCGCCTATTGCGGCCTGTGCGGGCGTCCTCTGTGCGCTGAATGCGTGCGCGAGGTGCGCGGAATGGTCTATTGCGAGACTTGTCTCGCGAACCGCGTGCAGACTCCAATGTTCGGTCCGCAAACCGGCCCCAGCCCTGGCGTCGCCTTGGCGCTAGGCTTCATCCCGGGGGTAGGCGCTATCTATAACGGCCAGATCATTAAGGCCATGGTTCAGGTGCTGATATTCGGCTCTCTCATCGCCCTGAGTAATCGCGTGGGTGGTCCCATGGATACGATTTTCGGCCTGGGCGCGGCAGCGTTTTACTTCTATATGGTGATTGATTCGTATCAGACCGCCAAAGCCAAGCAACTTGGCCAACAAACACCGGAATGGTTTGGGCTTGGCGACATGAAAATGAATGCCCCCATCGGCGCTGCCTTGCTCATCGGCCTGGGAGTGCTGTTCCTGCTTGATAACCTGGGCATACCGGTTTTCCGTAATATCGGCAGGTACTGGCCGGTGTTGCTCATCGTGATCGGGGTGATATTGCTGCAACGCCGCTTGGGTGGTGGGCATGCCCCCACGCCTCCTCCCACGGACGCCCGCAGCATAGCAAAGGGGGGACCCGGCGGCCCGTCAGGACCACGCGAACTGTAGTGGACTAACCCTGGGCCGCCCCTGGGGGCGACCAGGCTGGTGGGGCAAGTCAGGCCGGGGCCCTGCACCGCAGGGTACAGGTCAGGGCAAGCCCCGGCCCTACCAGGATTCGACACAGCGCACGACAAACCGATAGCCCGGAGGACTTGCATGGAAAACATCCTGAACAACCCCTTCATCATCCCGCTTGGAGCATTCTTGATGACCATCTTTATCGTGGGCATCGTCTCCATGAGAAAAATGCGAGAGCATGAGCTCCAGGCCCACCAAGAGTTGCGGATTCGGGAGATGGAGCACGAACGGAAACTGAAAGAATTGGAAATCGAGAAGGCCAAGCTGGAATTGGAAAAGGCCAAGGCGAGCAAGAGCTCATGAAACAGCATGCCATCGCTGCCCCACATCAGGCCATCAAGGCGGAGGAAAGCCAGCTATGTTTCCATTCTTGTTGTTGTCGCGCTTCGGCGCCCTAGTGATGGTTGTGGCCATCGTGGGGATCTTCTACTGGTACAAGGCGCGTGAGAGGGAACTGCGATTCCACCAGGACATGCGCATCCGTGAAATGGAGCATCAGCGCAAGATGAGGGAATTGGAGTTGGAGCTGGAAAAAGAGAAGCACCGCCCCGCTGCTGATAAGGCATCCTGAGCCTCGGCGAGGGCGATCCGGGGCGTCAGGAGACGTGACTCGCGAGTGGGCAAGGCCCCCTCCCGGCGGATCAGGAAGAATCTACTAAGGCAGTCCGATGGCGAGGGATTAGCAAGCGGGATTGAGAGGAGGTTTTCAATGTGGAATGTCTCTGACTTAGCTCCGGTTTTAGCCATTTGTGCATTGGGTTTGACGACTGTATGTATCATTGCCATCGTGTTCTGGTACAGGGCACGTGACAAGGAGCTTCAGGTCCAACGGGAAATGCGCATTCGGGAGATTGAGCATCAGCAGAAAATGAGGGAATTGGAAGTAGAACTCGAGAAGGCCAAGGCCCGTCAAGTCTATGAGCGCACCGTCTGATGTAGCACGGGCGTCTCGCCCGCTGTCGCGGGAGCGTCCCGTTCCCGCGAGTGGGCGCAGGCAGAGCCTGCCCTGAGCGTATCGAAGGGATGCCCCGCCCGACAGCGGGCGAGACGCCCGCGCTACGGGGCTACGGAGGTAAAAGGACCATGGATTCGCCATTCATCATTCCCCTGGCAGCCTTCGCCGTGGTGGTCGTGATCGTCGCCATAACTCAACTGGTGAAGATTCGCGACATTGAGATGGAGGCTCACCAGCGGGTGCGCCTGGAGGAGATGGAGCACCAGCGCAAGATGCGCGAGCTGGAACTGGAGTTGGAACAGGTGAAGCAAGGGCGGTAGGCGGATGGGTTGAGGAAAGGACGGGCGAGTTGCAGGCGAGAAGGGAGAGCCATAATAGACTATGGGTTGCCCACCAAGCACGTCGATTTCGAGCAGGTCGAGTTTGACCGGTCCGGTCATTCTCATCACGATTGGAGTCATTTTCCTGATGGAAGAGTTCGTTCCAGAGTGGGGCATTAGCAGGACTTGGCCTATTTTATTGATCGTCTTCGGCATTCTGAAGCTCATCGATTCGGCGATGCCGCCGCGGCCCCCGCAAGGACCACGAGTCTAGGGACGCGAAAGGCAGTAAGCAGTAGGCAGTAAGCAGTGGGCAGTAAGCAGTAGGCACTAGGCCGTCGTAAGCAGATCGTGGGCGGTAGAAGGCAGGACACCATGAGCATTTACGGTTATCGTCGGGGATCAATTTTCTGGGCGCTCACGCTGATTGCGGTGGGTGCCATCTTCCTTTGGCAGAACTTCAACCCTGCGATTCATCCCTGGCAGGTCATCGCGAAGTTCTGGCCGATCCTCATCATCTTTTGGGGCCTTTCGAAGCTCATAGATTACATTCAGGCCCAAGCCCATCCTGAGACTGTGCCGCCACCGCTCTTCTCGGCCAGCGAAGTCGTCTTGCTGGTCTTGATACTGGTTATGGGAACCTTGATCTCAAAGATCGTTTTGAGGCCCTGGCAGCAGTGGCCGGCCTCCATGGGCGTGGATATGGACAACGAGGGCTTTGCCGGCCTGTTCATGAACTCCTATACCTACACGCAGACTTTCTCGCACCAAGTCCATCCCCAGCCTCACATCCTGGTCGTGGACCGTCGTGGTGATGTGGAGGTGCATGGGGCCAGCCAAGCCACGGTGGATGCGGTGGTGAAGAAGACCATCTGGGCCGCCAATGAAGGAGACGCCCAGAAGCTCTCGGACCAGGTCAAAATCGAAGTCGTCGAAGAAGCAGGCCATTACCTGGTACAAACCAATCTTGACTCGCTTCCCGATGGCGGGCACAACGTGCGCCTGGACTATAACCTGCGCGTTCCTTACGCCACCAGCACAGAAATCACGGCGGAACACGGTGACGTAGTCCTGGACGGATTAAAAGCCGAGCAAGCCGTCACCGCGCCGCACGGGGATGCTCACATTGACAATGTGGAAGGGCTCGTCCATTTGGGCAAGGGCAGCGGGACGACGGAAGTCCGTGATCTGAAAGGGAGCGTGGACGTCGAGGGGCGGGGAAGTGACGTCACTATATCCGGCGTCACCGGCACGGCAAGCGTCAACGGGGAGTTCAGCGGAGACATGCAATTCCGCGACATCGGCCAGACCCTGCACTTCAAATCCTCGCGAACCGAAATGACAGCTCAGAGGCTCACTGGCCGCCTTGACATGGAGGTCGGTTCGCTCGAATTGAATGGTATCGAAGGCCCATTCGAAATCTCGACTCGTCAAAAGGACATCACTCTCACTGACTTCAAGCACAGCGTGAAAATCACCGACACGAACGGGGACGTGGAACTGCGGACCTCCACTCCTCCAACCCATCCCATCGAGGTCGACCTGAAAAAGGGCCAGATCGAATTGAGCCTCCCCGCCACCAGCAATTTCCAGGTCGACGCGGCCTCCCGTCACGGTGAAGTGGAAAGCGATTTTTCCGGGCCTGGTCTGAAGGTCGCGAAGGAAGGTGACAACCCGACCATCAGCGGAACTGTGGGCAAAGGCGGGCCCCCGATCCGGCTCGACACGGAATACGGAACCGTCCGGCTGCTGCGCATGGGACCCCACCCACCGACGCCCCCAACCCCCCCGCATCCCGCCGCCGGGGATGAGAAGCGTGCATGGAACGCGCCTCCACATCACCGCCACTTTTCCGGTGCCGCGGGCCGGACGGTTAGTTTTGCCCCGTTGGCGCGACTGGCTGAGCGGTTCAAGTGCGTCCAGAGGACAGGGGTTGAAGATTTACTCGATGTTTTCACAGCGGCGGATATGAGGTGGCATTGCGCGCCGCCGGCAAAGGCGCCTTTCTAGCTGGACCACAGCCTTCATTCACAATTCAACCCAAGCGCGGCGGAGGCAGTGTCCTAATCTGCGACGCAGGGCCGGGGCTTGCCCCGGCTTGGCCGCCCCTAATTGGGACACTACCGTGGCAGAAGCCTTCTTGACAGGATGTGGAAAGGGCGCCCGGCTTGTCATTCTGCCCCTGGCACCCCAACGGGCCGGCTCACTCCGCCACCCTCGCCAGCGTATCAAAGAAATCGGGGAAGGAAATATCGACGCAACTGCTGTTCTTGATGACCGTGGTGCCTTGGGCGACTAATCCCGCTACGGCAAAGGCCATGGCAATCCGATGGTCGTCATGGGGATCAATCTCGGCGCCACGCAGGGTTTGTCGTCCGGCAAGGCGCAGGCCATCCGGGAATTCCTCCACTTCGGCGCCCATCCGTCTCAGGTTTTCCGCCACGGCTGCCAGGCGGTCACTTTCCTTGACGCGCAGCTCCGCGGCCCCTCGAAAAGTCAATCCTCGTTCCGTCTGTGTCCCCAGGACTGCCAGGACGGGCAATTCATCAATGAGGGCGGGGACCGCACTCTCCGGGATTTCACCTCCTCGCAACTGGCTGGCCTCCACGTGGAGGTCGCCGATCAGTTCGCCGTTCAACATCTCCAGATTGACCACCTTCACCCGTCCGCCCATGGGTACAAGGACATCGAGAATGCCCGTGCGTGTCGGGTTCAGGCCCACGTTATGAAGCATCAGGTTGGAGTGCGGCACGGCCAGTCCCGCCACGATGAAAAACGCCGCCGAAGAAAAATCACCCGGCACATAGAGCTTCTTGCCTTCCAGGCGCGCTCTGCCTCGCACGGCAATGGTCCGCTGATGCCGTCCGATGTCAGCCCCCATTTGTTCCAGCGCGATTTCCGTATGGTCCCGTGTCCGAACCTTTTCGATGACTTCGGTCTCACCCTCTGCGAACAGTCCCGCCAGGAGAACGGCCGACTTCACTTGTGCGCTGGCCACCGGCATTTCGTAACGAATGGGCTGGAGCGCGCCGCCTTCGATTTCAAGGGGCGGCAACCCACCTTGCTGGGACTTGATCCGTGCGCCCATCCGCGAAAGGGGGTCGGCGACGCGCTTCATGGGCCGCCGGGAGAGCGAAGCATCGCCGATCATCACGGAACGAAACGGTTGGCTGGCCAGAATGCCTGCCAGCATCCGCATCGTCGAACCTGAGTTGCCGGCGTTTAGAGGCTCGGGGGCGGGCCGCAGTCCGCCCAGACCGGCGCCCTCAATCGTCACCACATTGTCCTTGCGCTCGATCTTCACCCCAAGCTGCTTCAGACAGGAAAGCGTGGATTGACAATCGGCGCTGGTGGAGAAGAAGTGAATCTCGCTCGCTCCCTCCGCAATCGCCCCCAGCATGGCATAGCGGTGGGAGATGGACTTGTCACCGGGAAACTGAACCGTGCCCGTAAGGCTCTTGGCAGGCTTGATCTTCTTCGTCTTTGAACCAAACAACCCCATCCCTGGTGCCCCTCAGACCAATTCTTTGTCATGCGTAGTGTATTACAGCGGGGCCAGCCGCAACCAAAACGAGACCCTCTTTGTCCTCCGTGCCTCTCGAGCTTTAACACGGAGGACACGGAGCCCCGCACCGGATGGTGCAGGGCAGAGCATCTCAGTGATCTCTGTGTTGTGGCTCTTGTCGCGAGGAGGACACAGAGGCACTTTTCGACTGTACTTACCGCGAGCAAGCCTGTAAGCCGAATTCTGTTTCCCGCGGAGGCGGGACGGCGATCATTCATCTAGCCCCAGCATTACTGGCGGGGTCAAGCGACCTACCCGGGAGTTGTAACGGAGCGGGCAGCCCCTCCTCCCCTATTTGGTCTTGCTCCGTGTGGGGTTTACCATGCCCCCGGTATCACTACCGGAGCGGTGCGCTCTTACTTTAATTCCCGATTCATCGGGACCGCACCTTTTCACCCTTACCCCGATAGATCGGGGCGGTATATTTTCTGTGGCACTTTCCGTATCGGAGGCGTACGGTCCTCCATGTGGGACATCCACCTCCAACCCTCGCCGTTAGCGAGCACACTGCCCTGCGGAGTTCGGACTTTCCTCTCCCCCACCTCTGCTGGGCCGCCGAAGCGGCCGCTAAGGCGGGGCAGCGATCACCCGGCCTGCTCGCGCAAGTTTCATGATAGTCTGCTGTATGAAGCGGGTCAATCTGTTCGTTTGGAGCGAAGAAGTCAGGAGTCAGCGTTCGGGAGTCAGAAGTCAGGAGTCAGAAGTCAGAATAAAGCCCCTTATGTACGAGGTGACAGGTATCAGGGCAGCAGCAGGTTGGAGAAGTGCTATCCGCTGCGGCGGGGCCACCGCAGGCTGCCTTTTCCTAACTGCCTATTCTGACTCCTGGCTCCCGACTTCTGACTCCTGCTCGTCACTCGTCAAAGGTCGTGGACCGTGAAAAACCTTCGTGCCCTTCAAAGACTCTGGCTTAGCCTGGTGGCAGTTTTCCTCTTGCTGCTTCCACTGCTCCACGTCTCTGCCGCGCCGCAATCCGCCTCTCAGGACCTGCTCGGGCAAGCCGACGCGGTCCTCCAGCAGATGAGCGAACTTACCGGCCTCCCGATCAAGTCACCGCTGAAGAAGCAGATCATCAGCCGGGCGGAAGTCGAGAAGTACCTTGCGGAGACCCTTCACACGGAAATGACGCCGCAGGAGATCCACATCCAGGAAGCGACGCTCTTGGCTTTCGGCCTTGTCTCGCCGGGCTTCAATCTCGAGAAGTTCCTCATCAGCTTCTACACCGAACAGGCGGCGGGGTTTTACGATCCGCATCGTAAGACCATGTTCATCGCCGCCTGGGTCGAGCCGGACATGCAGCGCCTCGTATTGGCTCACGAGCTGACCCACGCCCTCCAGGATCAGAACTTTGACCTCGAGAAGTTCCTTAAGGCCGTCCGCGCGGATGACGATGCTTCGAACGCCCGTCAGGCTTTGGTGGAAGGTCACGCCACCGCAGCCATGATTCAGCAACTGATTGCGCCAATGAAATTGGAGGATATGCCCACGCTCGAACCGCTGATGGCGCAGGTCATCCACCAGCAATACGAAGAGTTTCCTGCCTTCAACCGAGCGCCTTTCTTCTTTCGTTTCCAGTCCCTTTTTCCCTATATCGAGGGCATGGGCTTCATGCAACGTGGGCTGGAGGTGGGCGGTTGGAAAAGGCTGAACTCGCTATTCAACGATCCGCCCAATACCACCAAGGAAATTTTCGAGCCGCAGGTGTATTTTGAAAAGCAACAACTGCCGAAGGTCTCCTTACCCCATCCGGCGCCTCTCGCACGAGCACCTGGGCTGGTCTTTCTGGCGGAGAACACCATGGGTGAGTTGGGCTACTACGCGGTGCTGGGCCAACTGATTTCCGAGGACGAGGCGAAGTCGGTGGCCACGGGCTGGCTCGCAGACCGTTATTTGCTCTACGAAAGGGCTGCCCCCGGGCTGAGTCCAGGACTCACACAGGAAGGCAAGGAGTACGCTCTGGTTTCGCAAACTCGCTGGTCGAGTCCTGAGGCGGCTCGTGCCTTCTTCCGCGACTACCATTCCATTCTTGCTCGCAAGTACCCTGAACTCGCGCCCGACATGCGCTCCACCACAGACCTCTTCATCGGCACGGAAGCCAACGGGCAGCTCATCCTCGTCCGCAAAGGCGACGAGTGCCTCTGGGCGGAAGGTATCCCCATGGCGCAGTCCGACGCCATGTTGAACTGGCTTAACTCGAGGTAATGCAAGGCTCCCCTCGATGATTTCTACGTCCTCACAGGGGCATGGTGTTGCCGCCGCCGACATAAAGCAACTGTCCCGTGAGCCAGCGCGCCTGCTCGGAACTCAGAAACACGATCACATCGGCCACATCCTCCGGGGAGCCCAGGCGTCCTAGTGGAATCGTGGGCACGACCTTCTCTTCCAACTCCGGAGAGATCCAACCGGTCTGTATGGGCCCGAGCGACACCACGTTAACCGTAATCCCATACGGTGCGAGTTCGCGGGCGGCGGCCTGACTGTACGACTCCAGCGCGTGCTTGCTGGCCCCATAAGAAATCTCGCCCGCGAATCCGGACGCCCCGTCAGTGCTTACATTCACGATTCGCCCCCATTGCCCGCCGCGCGCGATGTGACGGCGGGTGAATTCCGCCATCATCAAAGCCGGGGCGCGGCAATTCACCGCGAAGTGGCGGTCATGGCTTTCCACAGTAAGCGTCCCCATGGGAGCACCCAAACCACCCAAACTCCGATCACCCTGTGCCGAGGACTTGGAGGGAATGAAGGTGTCGGGCAAGTCAACGGCCGCGTTGTTAATCAGCACCTCCACCGGCCCAAACGCTTGCTCGGCGCGATCGAAAAGCTGAGGAATTGCGGATGGCTCGCCCAAATCAGCTTCCCAGCACTCGGCCTGCCCACCCTCGCGCCGGATGGCCCGTACAACCTCCTCGGCCGACCTCAATTGTGCGTCAAGGTAGAATGCTTCCCCAGGCCTGCCGGATTCGACCTCGCCTTTTCCCTGGTCAGACAACGCGGACGCCTGACGGAAATAGTGAATATACACGCGTGCACCCTGGGATGCGAACGCCTTAGCGGTTGCCGCGCCGATTCCCTGCGGGTTGTTCCCACCCGTGATACAAACGACTTTGCCTTTCAATTGGGGATCAATCATAGCTCCTCAGTATCCGTCGCAGTTCTTGGCGGGCGCCACACGTCAGCATTTCCTGTGCAATTCTCGGCCAGCCGCCACTTCAAGGGACAGAGGCTGCGCTATCGAGAAGCATTTTACAGTCAAAGCGTCGTTAGCGCCCCAACAGTTTGAGCAACTCACCCTCCTCAATCGTTTTGACTCCCAGCGCACGGGCCTTGTCGAGCTTCGACCCCGGATCGGCGCCGACCACGACGTAATCCGTCTTCTTGCTGACGGAGCCCGTGACGCGCCCGCCAGCTTCTTCAATCATCTTTTTGGCTTCGTCGCGGGAATAACGAGGCAGCGTGCCGGTGAGCACAAACTGCTTTCCGGCCAAGTTGCCTTCGGGCTTGTGGACTTTCGCCGTCTCGAACTGCAAGCCGGCTTTGCGGAGCTTCTCGATGACCTTCAGGTTCCGCGGCTCGCGGAAGAACTCAAGGATGCTCTCAGCCACTCTGGGCCCGACTTCTTCGACCTCCAAGAGTTCCCCTGCGCTGGCATGGGCGAGCTTGTCCAGCGAGGCAAAATGGTCGGCTAAGAGCTGGCCGGTGCGTTCGCCCACGAAGCGAATGCCCAAGGCAAATATCAGCCGCGCCAGGCTCGCCTTCTTGCTGCTGTCGATTTCCAGCAGGAGGTTGCTGGCTGACTTGTCACCCATCCGTTCCAGATTCGCCAACTTTTCGTGGGTCAAAGCGTAAAGATCAGCAACGTCGCGGACCATTCCCTTGTCCACCAGTTGGTCGACCAGGGCGTCTCCAAGCCCATCAATATCCATCGCGCGGCGACCGGCGAAATAGAGCAGCGATTCTTTGAGTCTTGCCGGGCAAGCCGAGTTGACGCAGCGGTAGGCGACTTCTCCTTCGGCGCGGTGAACGTCCCCGCCGCAGACGGGGCATTGCTTGGGCATGTTGAATTCGCGCCCCTCCGGAGCTTGCTCCACCACCTTGACCACCTGCGGGATGACTTCCCCGGCGCGCTGGATCAGCACCGCGTCGCCGATCTTGACGCCCAGGCGCGCGATTTCATCCATGTTGTGCAATGTAGCGTGGCTCACGGTGACTCCACCCACGTCCACCGGCTCCAGGTCCGCAACCGGCGTCAATGTTCCGGTCCGGCCGACTTGGGCGCGAATATCCATGACGCGCGTGGTGGCTTGGCGCGCCGCATATTTATAGGCGATGGCCCAGCGCGGGGACTTGGCTGTGGTCCCGAGTTCCTCCCACAGGCCAATGTCGTTCACCTTCACGACGATGCCGTCAATCTCGTACTCCAAGCCGTCGCGCTTCGATTCCCATTCCTGAATATAGTCCATCAATTCCTCGAACGACTTGCACAAACGCCGGTTGGGGTTCACCTTGAAGCCCATCTTGAGCATGGCTTCAAGGTTTTGCCAGTGTTCGCGAAGCGGTTCGCGGTTCTCCACCAGGAGGTAGTAGAGGAACATGTCGAGCTTGCGCTGCGCCACGATGCGCGAGTCAAGCTGGCGCATGGAGCCCGCGGCGGCGTTGCGCGGGTTGGCGAAGCGCGCCTCGCCCGCCGCCTCGCGTTGCGCATTCGTCTGCTCGAATGCCTTGCGTGGCATGATGACTTCTCCGCGGACTTCAAAGCGCTTTGGATCGCCGATCACCTCCGGCCTCTTGGGGTCAAGCCGGAGAGGCACGGAGCGGATCGTCTTCACGTTTGTCGTGACGTCCTCGCCCTCGACACCGTCACCGCGCGTGACACCGTGCGTCAGCACGCCGTCTTCATAGGTCAATGCCATGGAAAGCCCGTCCAGTTTCAATTCCCCCACATACTCGACCTTCGAACGACCTGAGAGCTCGCGCACCCGGCGGTCAAAGTCTTTTAGCTCATCGACAGAGTAAGTGTTGTCCAGGCTCATCATAGGCACGGAGTGCCGCACCTTGGGGAATTCCTCGGCAGGCACGCCGCCTACGCGCTGGGTGGGCGAATCGGGCGTGACCAGCTCCGGATTCTGGGCCTCCAGCTCCTGAAGCCGGCGCATCAGTTTGTCAAACTCGAAGTCAGAGATTTCAGGGTTATCCAGGACGTAGTACCGATACTCGTGGTAGCGGATATCATTTCGGAGCTTTTCAATTTCTTTTTCGATGGCTTTGGCCACGCAATCCTCCCCGCAAGGCGCGGGCGCACCATGGTCCTGGCGCGCCCCCTGGGCTTTCACTTCCGAACGGAATTATAACCCACTGGTCGGACATATATCGGCTGACATCGTCAGGGCTGAGGCGCAGGCTGAAAGCTTGGCTTGACAGGCGTCGGAAACGGCTGCTAGTGTCGGTATGGGGAGCCGTTAGAGGTAGGAGAAGAGAGCTATGCGTCTGCGAACAATTTGGATCCCGGCTACCCTGTGCTTGGTTCTGGCAGTGCCCGTGATGGCGCAGGAAAAAACCGTCAAGGCGGGTACGGCGCGCTACGGAGACCCGACGGCCACCGCGCGCAAATACCAGAACCTTCTTTACGGCGTCATTAAGACGATTGACGCCAATGGCATGGTGCTGGAAAAGACCAAGGTCGGCATCGACCAAACTCTTAAATTCCAGCCCAAGACCAAGTTCATTCACGACGACAAGCCAAGTTCGCGGGATGATCTGAAGGTGGGCGACCAGGTCTACGTGGATGTCCACCAGGATAAGAAAACCGGCGACCTTTACGCTAAGAAGGTGGTTACGGGCATCGTTGTGCCGGTGGAATAAGAAACCAGATTCAAGACGGATCTTGCGCGAACCGATCCCCTTTTTTTGAAAACCTCGACTCTGATTTATAACCCGATAGCTGGACGGCGCCCTGCCCGGCGCGCAAGGGAGATGCGGCGAGCGGCTGAAATCCTCCGCAAGCTAGGAATGGAAGTTGAAGTTTCTCCGACGGCTGGGCCCGGAGCAGCGTCGCAGCTGGCAATTAAAGCCGCAAGCCAAGGCCGCGACATAGTCTTGGTTTGCGGCGGGGATGGTACCATCAACGAAGTGATCAACGGTCTGGCCGGCAGCCAAGTGGCGCTCGGCCTGCTGCCGGGAGGGACAGCTAATATTTTGGCGAGAGATATGGGACTTCCGCTCAACCCTGTCCGTGCGGCCAGAGAGCTTTCGCGTTGGTCGCCACGCCGAATTCCCCTGGGGAAAGCCACTTGGTGCATTGAGAAGGCCTCGATAAACGAAGCTCCGGCAGAAAAGGAGCAACTCACTCGCTACTTTGTGAGTGTGGCCGGAATCGGCTTTGATGCTCACGTCGTCTATAAGCTCTCACTGGAGATGAAGTTGTCGTGGGGCGTCGCGGGATACGTTATGGAAGCCTTGCGGCAGGCATTCCGCTACCCCTTCCAGGGCTTTCGCTGCCGCACGGACGGCGGGCCGGATCGTATTGCCACGTTCGCCGCTGTCCAGCGAGCCGGCAATTATGGGGGATGGCTTCACCTTGCACCTGACGCACGCTTTTTTGATGACCGGTTCACTCTGTGCCTTTTCAAAAGCCATAATCGCGCCCGCTACTTCCTTTACGCAGGCCTGGTCCTGGCGCGCCAACACTTCCAACTCAGTGATGTGGAACTTTCGGAAACGCGTAAGCTCTGCTGCGCCGCCCAGGTTGCCGGCGAAACCATCCGCTTCGAACTCGATGGCGAGCTGGTGGGGACACTCCCGGCAACATTCGAAATCGTGCCCGATGCACTTACCCTGCTGGCTCCGTGAACGGGAAAATCGAAAGTCGAAAATCGAAACTGGAAACTGTAAATTGGAAACTGGGAATTGGAAGCAGGAGACTGGAAAATCGAAACTCGGAACACGAAACTGGAAAGTCGAGAATGGAAACTCGAAAATGGAAAGGCGAAAATGGAAAGTGGAAAGTTGAAGCCGGTTTCCAGTTCCGGATTTCGAGTTTCGATTTTCGACTTTCGATTTTCCAGTTTCGATTTTCAAATTTCAAATCTCAAATTTCAAATATCTTGACGTGCCGTGGATAATCTGACCCACACCCTTACTGCCGTTGCCTTGAGCCATGCCGGGCTGCACCGCAAGACACGGTTTGCCACCCTCACTCTGATCGCGGCTGCAAACCTGCCGGATCTCGACATCGTCTCCCGCCTCTGGGGAAGCGCCACCTATCTCAAGTACCACCGCGGTTACACCCATTCGATTCTGGGGATCAGCCTACTTGCCTTCCTGCTGGCATGGACCGTTTACTTTCTCGGCCGCAAGGCAAAGCCGAAACCCGGACCGCCGCTCAGCCTTCGCTGGCTTCTGATCCTGGCGTGGATTGGAACGGCCAGCCACCTTTTGATGGACTTCACGAATTCCTATGGCGTCAGGCCCTTCCTGCCCTTCAGCCCGCGCTGGTACGCCTGGGACATCATGTATATCTTCGATCCTTTGTTGCTCGTATTCCTTTGCCTTGGTCTCGGCCTTCCCGCGCTGCTGCGGCTGGTCTCGGAAGAAGTCGGGGCGAGTAAAGCCCGCCCTGCGTGGGGCGCAGTGTTCGCGCTCTGTGCGCTGATATTTCTCTGGGGCCTACGCGACGTCGCCCACCGTCGCGCCCTCGGGTTTCTCGAAACCCACACTTACTTTGAACAAGACTTGCTTCGGGTCGGAGCCTTTCCCTCCCCATTCAACCCTTTTGAGTGGACGGGAGTGGTCGAGACCGACACTGCCTATGATGTCCTACCGGCTAACGCCCTCGATGACGATGTGGATCCTAGGTCCGCGCAGCAATTCCATAAACCCGAGGCCTCTGCGGCCCTCGACGCGGCCTTGAGGACGCGCACCGGAAGTATCTTCATGGATTTCGCCAGGTTCCCCTGGGCCCAGGCAGAAGAAAACGGCGAAGGTTTTGACGTGCAAATCCGCGATCTGCGCTTCTACACAAACGAGGGCAGTCGCCGCTTCCTAGCGGAAATTGAATTGGACAAGACCTTGCGGGTACGCTCGGAATCCTTCAGTTTCAGCGCGCCAGACCATGGTGCGCCCGGGAGATAAGGGCGGCGGAGTGGATTCCCGCTTTCACGGGAATCCGAAGTTTGGACATTAGGCGAGTTGCTTCAGCCGTCACGGTGTCATTCCGAGCGCAGCGAGGAATCTCGCTCTGTTCTTTCTTCCACCTCCGCCGAGGCCATGCCTGCGATCCACCTCAGCGCAGAACGAGATTCCTCTCCCTCGACTGCGGGATCGGAATGACACACTCCCTCAGGGATGACCCCATCAACTGCGACTTACCCGGAATCATCCGAAGCGGCCCGGCGACCCTTCCACCAGCGGGAAAGAAGCGTCAAGCCGATAACGATCAGAATAGTCACCAGCGAGGCCCAGCCGAGGTTTTTCTTCAGATAAGCTTCCCCCTGGGCGCCGTAACGCGCTCCCAGCCAGGCCTCAGCCGCAAACCTCAAGCTTCGCCCCAGTAGCAAAGCGATGCCGAAGTGCAGCGCATTCATGCGCAGCGCTCCGGCGCTTATAACGGAGATTTTCAGGGGCGCGGGCGGAGGCAGCAAACACATCACCAGCATGGCGACAAAATCATTGCGCTCCAGCCAGCGACGCGCGCTGTTCCCCTTAGTCGAAGGTGATCTCCCCTCGGCCAACTTCTCTGCCCCGCGCGCGATACCATAGATGACATAGCACCCCAGGAGTGAGCCCACGGTGCTCATCAGGGCGTAGAAGGGCGCGCGAGCCGGATGCTGGCTGGCCAGAACGATAAGTGACAGATCGTTCACGCCCGGGAGTGGAACGAAAGAAGAGTCCAGGAACGACATGGCGAAAAGCCCCACACCGCCATAGAGGGCCAGCACGTGTCCGAGTTTCAAGGAAAGCGACTTGAGGAATGCCAACTGGTTGCCCCTCGGAAGTAAGGCATTTGGATTTTATGCGGCCTTTCACCGAAGATGCAACGCCGTTCTTGAGCGAGTAGTGGTGCAGCTTGCCGCAGCGGCGCTTCCAAAGGGGACCTCGAAGAGGTCCAATGTCATTAGCCGTGGGTGAAACCCACGGAAACGATGCGCCCCGACGATTTACCAACCCCGGAGGGGTTGAATTTGGCTTGTCGTCGACTTGGTATAGAAGGGGTTCGACCTTCGGGGTCGATAGGCAATTTCGTTGGAGGGTCCCTGTCCGTGGGTTTCACCCACGGCTAATGATCTTGTTCCCCTGCGGGGAACATTGGTGACCCATAGCAGGCCGAGACAGGTAGATCGGGCTACAAGAAAACCAAACTGTACCACTACCCCTGAGCGAGGGAGGGAAGGGACAGGGCGGCCACACCTCGCGGAGCTACTTATTTGATCGAAAGAGCATTTGGAGGAGCGGCTGGTCCGGAGGCGATGGCGCGAGGCGCCCGCGGGGCAAGGATGTAGGGCCGTTCATCAGAGGCAACGAGGTATTGCCGCAGAAGTTAATATGGAAGCATTTATCGGCTGGAACGTTTCCGTCGCTTGGGCTTGTGATCCAACCCCAGCTCTTCGGTTTTCCTGCTGAGGGTGTTGCGATGAATCCCCAGAGCTTGGGCGGTCTTTGACTGGTTTCCGTTGTGCTTTTCGAGCATGCGCTGGATAAACCGTTTCTCGAATTCGGTTATGGCGTCGGGAAACTGAATTCCTTGTTCAATCATGCGGTTAACGAGAGCTTCTAGCTGGTCTTTCACGGCAGTGCTCCAGTGTGGATGTATTTGCTCGGTTTGCACGACAAGCGAACTTCGCGCCACGATGGGCTTATCCTCAGCCTCCCAGTTCGGCTTCCCTGCCGGCGGGCAAGCATGACCTAGGACTAGTTCTTAATGGCTTTCTTGTCGTTCTGAATCAGCGTTTCTTTAAACTTCTCAAACCCCTGGCGAAACTGCGCCTTGAGGTTGCCGGGCATGGCCCGGGAAATAATGTTTGCCCCCGTCGTGACGTAAGGGGCGAGAGTTGAATGCTGCACAGCTTCCGGCTTAATGGTGAAAGCTAGCAGAACAAAGAGTAGAGTGCAATCCACAACCACCCCAAGGACCAGGCCGAAAACCGCCCCCAGGAACCGGTCGACCCATTGAATGCCGGCAGTCTTAATCAACTTCCGAGCCAGCAGCGCAAGCAAACTGCCCAGCAGTAGGATTCCCAGAAAGAGGGTCAGAAAACCCAAGCCCAGGGCTATCTCGTGCGACTTCGTCAGGTCCTCGAACCAGAGAGCGGCCCTTGGGTATGCTGTCGCTGCCACTGCCAATCCGATCACCAGGGAGGCCAGGGAGATCAATTCCCGGAAGAACCCTCTGATGATGGCCGCAGCCACTGCCGCCATTACGATCACGAAAAAAGTCCAATCGAGCCAGTTCCATGCGCCCATAATCTCTAGCGCGAGCCGCGCCCCATCTTGCTTCAATCAGGATTCTGCCCAGTCACAAGACTGTACGCTTGCCGGTACTTCTCACTAGTTTTCCCCACCACCTCAGGCGGAAGGGGAGGTGGGGGAGGTTGTTTGTTCCAGTGAAGTGATTCGAGGTAATCACGCACGAACTGCTTATCGAACGAAGGCTGGGGTTTGCCAGGCTGGTAGCCCTGCTGGGGCCAGAAGCGAGACGAGTCCGGGGTCAGGATTTCGTCGATGAGGATGATGTCACTTCCGTTCCGGCCCCATTCAAACTTGGTGTCGGCGATAATGATGCCCCGACCTGCCGCGTAATCTCTGGCCTTCGAATAGAGTTCCAGGCTGTAGTCGCGCAGTTTTTGCGCGTTCTCTCTCCCCACTCTCGAGATGGTCTCCTCCCAGGTGATATTTTCATCGTGGCCCGTTAAGGCTTTTGTCGCCGGTGTGAAGATCGGCTGGTCGAATTTGGACCCCTCGCTCAGTCCCGCAGGCAGTTCGATGCCGCAAACTCTTCCTGTCGCGCGGTACTCCTTGAGTCCTGAGCCCGCCAAGTATCCCCGGACAACACACTCGATGGGAAAGGGTTCGGCCTTCCGCACCAGCATCGACCGGCCTTCCAATTGAGCGGCAAACGGCTGAAGCTCGGAGGGGTAATCCTCCAGCTTGGAGCTCAGAAAGTGGTTGGGGAAGGACTTCCCGAACATCTTGAACCAGAAGCAGGAGAGCTGCGTCAAAACCCAGCCCTTGCCCGGGATGCCTTCGCCCATGACCACATCGAAGGCCGACAGACGGTCTGTGGCGACGATCACAAGCCGCCCCGGCCCGGCCTCATACACATCTCGAACTTTGCCGCGGGAGAAAAGCTTGGCCCCGGGCAATCTGGTTTCCGTGAGCACAGATTGTCGAGTTGCTTGCATGACGGTGGCTCAGAGCATCCGCCATTCTAAAGCATCAGCCGGAGTTGTCAACGAAAAAAGAGGCCCGATCAGTTTTAATTGAGCCTACTAGATGATACGTAGGGATTGCAAAAACCCACCAGATGAAGAGGGCAGGAGTCGGCAGTCAGGAGTCAGGAGCCAGAAGTCAGAAGTGAATAGACAGCCCTCTCCCTTGGGGAGAGGGTGTCGCGCTCCGGCGCTTTCACCAGCCGGAGCGCGACGGGTGAGGGGTTTCTTGCTGCCTTTCGGGGCATGGCGGATGGTCCCGAAAGGGCTTCGCATTCGCGAGGTCCCTCGTCATCCCGCGCGCTCGGAACGTGTGAAAAAATCAGCCCTTGTCATTCTGAGCGAAGCGAAGAATCTCAGCAGGTGTTCTCGCCTCCAACCAAACTGCAAGGATTCTTCGCCGCGCCGAAAGTCGCGTCATTCCCGCGAAGCTTGTCCCCGCGAAGGCGGGGAGCGGGAATCCGCCGGAAGTGGGTCCCCGCTTACGCGAGGGCGACGTTCGCGCTTCGGTGGGTTTCTAATCCCTGAAGACCTCAGAACTTGGCTCTGGGCCAGCAAACGGACGTTAGGCCATCTGAGGATTCGGGGCCAGACTTGCTAACTTCCGGATTGCCGACCATCCAGCAGTTGGTCGGCGTTGGTCAACACTGCATGTGGTGGGCGCTTATGCGCTGATTGCTTGTGTGAAGGGCTTTTACCAATCGTTATCGCCAAACACTGGCCGACTTATCAGGAGTTGACCAAAACGGCGGGCAGCCCCTCACAGCCCACTACTGCAATTTCGCGTATTCAGCCTTAGCTTCTCTGAGGACGGGGATGTCGGGGTCGGCATTTTTCCAAATGCCCAGGAAGTCCTGGTATGCGGTGCGGCTTTTGTCTTTCTCTCCCGCCAGCGCATGAGCGCGAGCCAGTCCCAGCTTGGCCAGCGGCCCCAGGGGAGAATTCAAAATGTATCCCGGGTGGTCAACGATCTTCTGGAACTCCCCTGCGGCGGCACTGCCGTCGTGGGCCTGGAGGAAGGCCCGGCCACGTTCGTAGATGGGTAAGAGGTTCAAAACAGGAAGGAATGACTGTCCCATTTCATAAGGAGCGGCGGCTTGGAGCAGATCAACCGCTTTGGCCGGGTCGCCGCGCTGCAAGGCAATTTCCGCGCGTATCTCCGGCAGATAATTGTCCTGAACGATGGTGTCGAGAGGGAACTCCCGGTTGAGTTGGTTGATCAGGGCCTCCGCGCCATTGCTGTCGCCCGCCGAAGCCAAGGCGAACCCCGCAACCGCATCAACGTCGTGGCCGTGCGAAAGGGCCACCGCAGCAGCCGCCATGCGACGCGCCGGTTCGGAATTCCCGTACAGTGTCTGGCGGAAGGCGGCGCTGGCCATCCAACCCGCGGCGGTTTCCGCTTCCTGGTTGCGCCGCGCCGACTCTGCCGCCCGCTGGGAGAGTTGTTCGGCTTCGCGCAGCCGGCCGGAGTAAGCTGCCGTATCTGCCTCCATGGAGAGAAAGAGGTCTTCCACTCCGGGCTTGCCGGCGCTCCACTCCACTTCGCGCTTCATGGTGGCGGTGTCGTTCTGGACAAAGGCCAGCATATAGCGCTGCTGGCGTACCAGGTAGTGGTCAGCCCCGTGCTCCGTGGCCTCATTGTAGACGCGCTGGGCTTCATCAACGCGGTTCAGGCAAAGGTAAGCACCTATGAGGTTCCCATATCCCAATGGCCGCGGGTTCAAGATTACTGACTGCCGAGTGGCTTCGGCGGAGCCCGCACAGTCACCGAGTCCGTTGTCGATGAATCCAAGATTGCTGTAGGCGACATAGTCACGGGGGTACATCTGGATCCAGACCTGATATGCTTGCTTGGCCTTTTCGAGTTCACCCGTGGCGAAGCCGTAGTATGCAGCGGTGAGGTAAAGCCTTTCACGCTCGCTAACGCGGTTGGCAAGGGCGTACCCCTTTTGCAGGGAATCCCGCCCCAGCGCCAGTTCTCCCAGGTTAGCGTAGGAAATCCCCAGAGCCCCGTAGGCCATGGCGAATTGAGGATCAAGGGCGATGGCGCGCTGGTAGAGGGGAATCGCTTGCGCCTCGCCCTCCTTGAAGTGGGCCTCGCGAGCCAAGCTGTAAGCTTTCAAAGCGTCCAAAGAAGCGGTGGTGGCCTGCTCGATGGGTGTGTTGAACTTCTGGATGGAGGGCAGAGATTCACCCAGTTTGCCGCGCAGGTCGGTGGCCGATTGGTTAA
>Ga0326727_10003245_pt1 | contig 52696 bp, 33 predicted proteins | sample MB2enrmetagenome_FD_207643 | JGI IMG/M metagenome (GOLD analysis project Ga0326727, IMG submission 207643) | Lab enriched peat soil microbial communities from McLean, Ithaca, NY, United States - MB29MY | ecosystem: Environmental > Terrestrial > Soil > Wetlands > Peat | place: USA: New York...
CGCTTCAGGCCTCGCCGCGCGCCGTGCCGCCCAGCGACCGGGTGCGTTTCGCTTCCATCGGGACCGGGGTCGAGGGTTGCACCATTATGCAGGCAGCACTGAACTGCCCTGGCACGGAGATTGTTGCCTCCTGCGACCTTTATGACGGCCGGCTGACTGCCGCCAAGGAATACGCCAAGAAGGAGATCTTCACCACCAAGGATTATCGCGCCATTCTCGATCGCAACGACGTGGATGCGGTCCTGATCGCTACGCCCGACCACTGGCACGCCAAGATTACGCAAGACGCCTGTGCGGCGGGCAAAGACGTTTACTGCGAAAAACCGATGTCCCACACTGTGGCTCAGGCGTTCGCCATGATTGACGCCATGCAGACGCACAACCGCATTGTGCAGGTCGGTAGCCAGTGCCGCAGTTCGATCGTCTTTGCCAAGGCCAAGGAGATCTTTGAGAGCGGGGTGCTGGGGCAGGTGACTGCCGTCGAGGCTTGCCTGGACCGCAATGACGCGAGCGGCGCCTGGGTGTATCCTATCCCGCCGGATGCCAGCGAACAGACCATCGATTGGAACCGCTTCCTGGGTGACGCGCCCAAGCGTCCTTTCGACCCTATCCGCTTCTTCCGCTGGCGATGCTTCCGGGATTATGGCGAAGGCTTACCCGGAGACCTTTATGTACACATGCTGACGGGCATCCATTTCATTGCCGGGATCACTGCTCCACCGCTGCGCGCCGCCAGCATGGGAGGCATCCTGCGCTGGACCGAAGATCGCGAGGCGCCGGACTTGATCTGGACGTTATTCGAGTATCCCAACTTCCGGCTTTCCATGCGCTGCAACTTGAATAACGAATCTCCCTATGTGGTGCATTACTTCGGCACCAAAGGGACGCTCGAGCTCAAGAATGACGTGCTCACCTTCACCCCACAAAACACCGAGCCCCAACCTGAAGGCTACTCGATTCTGGGCTGGCCGGAAAAGCTGCGCGCGCAGTATTTGGAAGAGTGGCGCAAGGACCATCCTGCCACCCTGCCGGGCAAGTACACGCTGGTCCAGTCCGCGGAAAGCTTCCAGGCTCCTCCTGACTACGATTATCAGGTCGACCACATGAACAACTTCATGGAGTCGGTGCGCACGCGGCAACCTTCGGTCGAGGATGCGGTTTACGGCAAGAACACCGCCATCGCCTGTCACATGGCGAACCATTCCTACTTCAACAAGACGATTGCCGTTTGGGATGAGAGTGGACGTAAGATTCAGGCGGTCTAACTTTGGAATCTGGAATCTTGGATCTTTGGTTGAAAGAGGTGTGCGCTCCGGATGAGGAAGTCGTGAGCCTGGGTCCGTAGCTCACGGCCCCCCGGTGAATGCGATCCCGGCATAAATATGAGAGGTGAAAAATGATTAACAATCCAGTACGTTCCACCAGAGGCTTGCGAATTGCAGTGTTTGCACTTTTCGCGACTTTCCTTTTAGTTGGCCAGGTGGCCGGCCAAAGCCGGCAAAGCGGTGAGATCCGAGGAACGGTAACCGACGCCTCAGGAGCCGTGATCCCGGGCGTCGCAATCACTATCACGAACGTTTCGACTGGCGTGGTCCAGCGGACAACGACGGACGCAACGGGTTTGTACGACGCGCCATTTGTGCCGTTGGGAATGTACTCCGTTTCTTTCGCCAAGGAAGGATTCAAGCAATTCATTCGCAGCAATATCGAGATGCGCTTGGAGACAATCACGCTGAACGCCGAGTTGGAGGTTGGGACAACCTCCCAGTCAATCACGGTGACAGCCCCGGTCGCATTGGTTGAAACGGAGAATGCCGAGCAGAGCACTACGCTTATGTCGGGTGCGGTGAAGGACCTTCCCAATGTCGGCGCGAGTTGGTACAACTTCCTGGCGTTGATCCCCGGCGTGAACCAGGGCGGATCCTCGATGAATTATGGGGGCGCTAACGGATCGAACGTGGGCGTCAACGGCATGGGCGGCTTGAACTCGAACTGGCAGGTGGATGGCGGACGCGCCTTTTTGGTTATGGATGTGAATCCCGACTGGATGCAGCCTGCCTTGGATGACATTCAGGAAATCAAGATGCTCACCGCGAACTTCGGGGCCGAATACGGAAATGGGACTTCGGTTTTTAACGTGGTGACCAAGAGCGGCACCAACCGTTTTCACGGCGACGCCTTCGAGTATGCCGAGAACGACAAGTTGGATGCCCGCAACTGGTTTACGATAGGCCCCAAAACTCCTCTGCGCTGGAACAAGTTCGGGGGGGCGATCGGCGGACCGATCAAGCACGACAAGCTGTTCTTTCACTTCAACTACCAGCAGAACACCAACATTAACGATATCCCCGCCTTCGCCACAGTCCCTACGCCTGATATGCTGGCGGGCAAGTTCGACCCTTCGCTGTTTCAGACGATCTACGACCCTGCCACTCTGACCATCCAGAATGGCAATTACGTGAATCAACCCTTCCCGAACAACGCCATTCCGCAGTCCAGGTTTGACAAGGTATCGTCCGCCATCGCGGCGAATTACCCGCAGCCGAACATACCGGGGATTTCTAACAATTATTACTGGGTGTACCGCCAAACGGAGCCGGGCAAATGGTGGAACACCAAGATCGACTACAACATCACTTCGTCGCAGCGGCTGACGGGCAATTTTGAAATCGTGCATGCGGGCCTTGGCTATCCCGCTGCGGATCCTGCGATTGATAACAGCGGGTGGCATATCAAAGAGTATCAGTCGGAGATTACCGATGTTTGGACCATGAGCCCGCGCCTGGTGGGTGAATTTCGCGTATCCATAGCGCGCGAGTACGGCCAGTCCTACACGGTCAATTTCGGCAAAGGCTGGCCCCAGAAGCTGGGTCTCGCGAACCCGGTTGCGGATATGTTTCCCGACATAACCATTGAAGGCACGCTGTCCACCAACCCCAACCTTGGGTTCTCCGGCGAAGGGGAGGATACCGAAGTGGGCTTCGGCCCGGCGGCCGACTTCACCTGGGTCCGGGGCAAGCACGTCATCAAATGGGGAGGCGAGCTGACCCGGGATTGGTACAATGGAAACGGGTATCAGGAAGGGGTGTTCGACTTCGGCGGCACCTTCGACTTTACCCGGCAACTCTACGCCCCCCCCAACACGACAGCGAGCAATGGCGAGGGGTTTGCCGATTTCCTGCTCGGCTTGCCAGACAGTTGGAGCGTCGGCGACTATCCGACCATAGGCCAGCGGATGTGGTCGGCGCAGCCCTTCGTCCAGGACGAGTACAAAATCCGTCCCAACCTGACGCTTTCGGCGGGAGTGCGATGGGTTATTCAATCAGGATACGGAGAGGCGTTCAATCGTATCTCGAACTTCGATCCCACCTTGATCAACGCCGCCACAGGGACGCCCGGCGCCATGACGTATGCCGGCGGTGCAAGCGGCTGGACGCACCTCGAGAACACCCACTACCACTTCTTCGCGCCCAGGGCCGGATTTGCCTGGACGCCTAAGCCCAACTGGTCGATCCGCGGGGGATATGGCATCTTCAGCATCTTGTGGTCGCAGGCTAATTACGCCAACGCCTTCAATGTCGCGCAAGGTTGGGGGATAAGTGGTTACGACACGACGCCCGATCTGATCCATCCCATCTTCACCATGGAGCAGGGCCCGCCTCCGCCGCTCTACCCTACGAACGCCACTCGTACCAACGACTTCCTGAACGGGCAGTCGGTGGGTTATGTCTCCCGGAACATCCCGATGGGCTACAACCAGCAATACCGGCTGGACGTTCAGCATCAGTTCCAAGGCGGTGTTTTAATCGACGTGGCCTATGTCGGAAACAGGTCGCTGCACATGCCTACCACTTACGCTTGGAGAGACATGAACCAGGTGCCGGAAAGTCTCCTCGGGCCTGGCAATGCCCAGGCAAACCGACCCTTCCCGCAGTTTGCAACCATCAACGATTACGACCCAGTTGATTATGGAGAGTACAACGCCCTCCAGATCACGGCCAAGAAAGATATGGGCCACGGGATGCTGTTCCAAGTGAATTACGCCTGGTCCCATTCCCTGGATTCCATGACCGCGAACGGCGGGACCAACGTACCACAGGTCTGGCAGGATGCGTATACCCCACGCGCCGATTACGGAAACGCGCCAGTGGATCAGCGGAACGTGCTCAACGGAGATTTCATCTACCGCCTTCCAGTGGGACGCGGACGGCATTTCCTGAATCGCAGTGGCTGGAGTGACACAGTTCTGGGTGGCTGGGAACTCACTTCCGTGTTCACGGCGCGCAATGGAACCCCCTTCACCCCGCTCATGGGCACCGGCAACCTCAGCGGCGCCTTGTCGGGCTCCTGGCGGCCGAACCGCATCGCTAGCGGCAAGCTGGCGCATCCGAACATCAACGAGTGGTTTGATACGTCAGCGTTCGTCGGGCCCGCCGCGTACACCTTCGGCAACTCCGGTAGAGATATTCTTTACGGGCCGCCGTTTACCGACATGGATTTCGCTTTGAGCAAGAAGTTCCCCATCTCGAAACTCGGTGAAGGCGGAAGCTTGACGATCAAGGCGGAGACGTACGACACTTTTGACAGCCCGAATTTCGATCTACCGAATGCCAACATCGGAACGTCCAACGCTGGCACCATCACTTCCGCTCTTAACAACCGGCTGCTCCAATTTGGGTTGATGCTTAACTTCTAGCCGGTCTTGTCCTGACGGATCGTGCACGGCAGCTTTGGAGTGCGGCAGCTTGCTGCCGCTTTCTTTCAGGCCAGCTTGCTGGCCGCACTTCAAGGTCGCCGCGAGCAAGCTCGCGAAGAGCTAAAGCGGCAGCAAGCTGCCGCACTCCAAAGCTCATCAACCGGACCAGCGCGTGCCCCGCCGGTCCTTCCAGGGACCGCCGTCCTCGTAACGTTCCGGATGCAGAATCTTCGACCGTGGATCCTCCGCCGTGTCGAGTTGCAGGACCATCCACTTCGGGTAGGGAATGCCGGGGTCCGAAGCCGCGTCCAGCATGCGCACGTCTTCCTCGGAGAGGCGGAGGTCCACGGCGCGGATGTTGTCCTCCAGTTGCTCAGCTTTCCGGGCAGCGATGATCACGCTGCTGACGGCTGGCCGTCCGAGCAGCCAGGCAATCGCCACGCGCGCCGCGCTCGCATCATGGCGGGCCGCAACTTCCTTCAGAGCATCCACCACGCGATAGCCCATCTCCTTGTCGAAAGGCACGAACTGGCCTGAATCCGCAAACCGCGTGCCCGCAGGGGCAGGGTTGGCGCGGCTGTACTTGCCTGCTAGGTATCCGCCGGCCAAGGGGCTCCAGACCAAAATCCCGATGTTGTAGTATTCGGCAAAAGACTGGAACTCGTATTCGAGGCCCCGCCCCACCAGGCTGTAGTACATCTGCGCGGTTACATATTTCTCGAGGCCCAGGCGCTCCTGAAGCATCACTGCGGTGGCCGCCTGCCACGACATGAGATTGGAAAGTCCGATGTAGCGGACCTTGCCCTGGCGCACAAGGTCGTCGAGCGTTCGCAGGGTCTCCTCGAGCGGCGTGTTGCTGTCCCATCCGTGCACTTGGTAGAGATCGATGTAATCGGTCTGGAGCCGCCGCAGGCTGTCTTCCACTTCGCGCAGGATGTTCACGCGAGTCGCGCCGCTACGGTTGAAATTCCCGCCCATGGGAAGGCGGACTTTGGTCGCCAGCACGATTTCATCGCGCCACCCTTTTAGGGCATTGCCCACCAGCGTCTCACTCTCCCCCAGGCTGTAAACGTCTGCGGTGTCGATGAAGTTGATTCCACTATCGAAAGCCTGCCGCACCATCCGCGTGGTGTCCTCCTGGCCCAGGTTGCCAACGTTCATTTTGCTGCCAAACTGCATCGTGCCCAGCGCCACTTCACTGACGATGAGTCCCGTGTTTCCAAGTTTCCTATACTTCATTTTAGTATTCTCCTTCCCATGTCCTAAGTCAGAAGGTCGTTGAAGAAGTCAGCCCGCGGAGGGGGTGGCAGAGCCGCGCGCGGCACTCCCGTGGGCCGCTGATTTCGACAGCCCTGCCTACGGCGCCATCCCCAGCGCCGAGTACAACTCTTCCGGCTTGTAACTCATGCCGTCCTTCACCACCCAGGCTGCTTTTCTTACGTCGCTAATGTTGTCCACGGGATTGCCATTGACGAGCGTAAGGTCGGCAAGCTTCCCGGGAACTATCGAGCCCAGATCGCCGTCCAGCTTCATAATGCGCGCGGCGTTGAGCGTAGCATCCTGAAGAACTTTGTTGGCGGGGATGCCGGCCTGGACATCGAGTTCGAGCTCGCGCTGAAGGGTGAAGCCGGCCAGTGAGTCCGTGCCGTCTTCAATGGGAATTCCTGCGCGATACATCATCCCGATGAGCTCGATCATTCTTGTAAACGACTGCCGGTAGCGGTCCTCCATGCCGGGCGGGGGCGTCAAGCCTTCTGACATCAGGCCCCGCCGCACCTGGGGCGGCAAGCGCGCGGCGATGGGCTGGAATCCACGGGGGATTTTCCCCGCGCTTCCGGTAAACATATTCTCAAAGGCGCTCAGCGTGGGATCCAGCACGGTGTGATGGCTCCGAAGGAGTTGGACAAAGGCGTGCACCTGCGGTGACTCGAGGTCGAGATCGGCGCCACGCTTGGCGACTTCAGTGAGGCGTGCGGGCGTGTTGGTGTTCTTCACGTCGGGCATGAAGTTCAGCATCAGAAAGTTGGCATGCTGGATTTCGTCATAGCCGAGCGCGACGCACTGCGCGGCGATCATCTCCGCCGGAATATGCCCGCTGACGCGCAAGCCCAGTTTGTGCGCCTCCTGGACAATAACCGGCACCAGATCCGGTTTCACTGAACTATAGATTTTGATCTGAACGTAGCCCAAGCGCGCGTAATTGTCCACGGCGGCGCGAGCCTCCTGGGGCGTGGAGACCAGGACCTTGGTGGGCCCATGGTATGGCCCGGTTCCGTCGATGACCCCTGCGAGGACAATGCGCGTGCCAATCTCTTTGCCCTCCTCAATGCGCTTGCGGCGGGCCAGGAGCGTGTCGATATCATTGGCGAGGTCGCGGACCGTGGTGACGCCGGCGGCCAGATTCAGAAGCCCATCATTATCGGCGACGTGGGCATGCATGTCCCACAATCCGGGCAGCAGCGTCTTGCCGGTCCCGTCGATGACTTCAGCGCCGGCGGGCGGAGCGACTTGATTCGAGGGTCCAACGCTGCGGATGCGCTTGCCGATGACGACCACGCTTTGGTCCTCGCGAATCTCGGCCGACTGAGCATCGAAAAGATTGACGTGCGCGAACACCAGCCCGTTCGGCGCCGGATGAGCCAGCTTGCCGGCAAGTTCGGCGCCGCGGGCTTGCGCCGCTTTATCCTGCGCGGCTTGTAGCTGCTTTGTGGCGGATTCCCACCCCTCCGGGATCACCCCGAACCAGGAGTTCGCGAAGGCGAAAAAGGAACCTGCGTCATCGAGCCAGACGTACGTCGGTGAGAAGTCCAAGCCGCTGATGGCGTACAGGGTGACGTGCTCTTGGCGGCCGGAAAATTCCAGGTTGAGGCCGTCCAGTCGATCCACCCGAGCTTCGCCCTCCGGCAGCAGACCCACCTTGCCGCCATTGCCCAGCGCCGATTTAGCGAGGAGCCCCAGTTCCCAGGGCGCCTGGTTGATAGGGACATAGATGGCCGTCGCCGCCAGCTTCTTCTCACCCTTCTCGTATTTGCTCGACCAGCGTGCGACGCCGGAGGTAAGCGTGTAGCTTTCATGAACAGAAGATTTCAGGTAATCATTGCCGCTGACGCTCTCTGCCACCGGCACGCCCTTGGCATCCAGCTCGAGAAGGCTGGTGGTTTTGGGGCCGCGTCCGCGGTCGTTGTATTGATAAAAAATGTGAAGGCTGCCGTCCGCCGCGGTCCACGCGGCCTGCTGTCCCACCAAAATTCCCATAATCGACACGGAATAGTGCTTGGCAGTGCCTGGGATGTCCGCCGGCAGCGAGGGCACGGCACTGGGGATCTGTGGCGGCGTCTGGGCCCAGCAGGTCGCGGCGAGGAGAATACTCACCATCACCGCGTGTCCCAAAGCCGGAAACCTGGCCCTCTGAAGCTGTGAAATAATCCCTGGAAAGTGTGGCAACACCTTAAGCTGTCCCCCAAATGTCACCCAGCACGCGTTGGAAATTCGCGCCCAGCACTTTGACGATCAGAGAGGAGGGCTGGCCTCGCCGGGCAAGCTCCTCCGCGATCACTTGCATGTGATCCGGCCCGTTCAGATCGGGCACATAGGGATAACGGTCCTCGCCGGGCGCGCCGATTCCGAGCTTCTTGCGGCGCGCGATGTCGGCGTCAAAATCCGCCTTCTGAGCCGGTGTGAGGACGACCTTCTGGATCGAGCCGTCAGAGCCGATGCCCACATGATCCGAGCCGCAAACATTGATGGCATGCGCCAGGTGATCGAGCACGTGCTGGCGTGTCGGAACCGTGGGCGAGGCAACCAGGTAGGGCATGAGATACACACCGAAGTAGCCGCCGCGATCCGCCAGCAACTTCAAGATTTCGTCGGGCTTGTTGCGGGGATGCGGGTAGACAGCGGCGCAACCGGAATGGGAAATCAGGACCGGTTTCGAGGAGGCAGAGATCGCTTCCGCGCTGGTGCGATACCCGCTGTGGCTGAGGTCCACAGCGATTCCCAAATCATTCATCGTCTTAACCAGCGCAATCCCTGCCTTGCTTAGCCCGGCATTCCCCGGCTCCAGGCAGCCATCGCCAAAAGTGCTGCGGTTGTTGTAGGTGATCTGCATGATGCGCACACCCAGTTTTCGGAAAACCTCGACCCGCCCCATCTCCTCTTCAAAAAATGCCGTGTACTGGAAGCCTGGGATGATGCCGAGCTTGTCTTCACGCTTGGCGCGTGCGATGTCCGAATGTTGGCGAACTATTGACAGCGCGTCAGGAAATCTCTCGATCAACGCTTCAAGCGATGCGAGATTCTTGATCGTCCCCTCGAAATCCGGAGCCGAGATTGTGAAATTGACGGCGGTAATCCCCGACTGATGAACTGCTGCTACTACCTCAGGGCTTGGTAATGCCTCAAGATCGACAAAGGGGCCGCAGAGGGAATCTATCACGATCGCGCTCTTGTAAAGCTCAGTGACATCGGTCGGAGCATCGTCGCGCGGGACTGCAAACAGACGGGAAACCAGGACCCCTGCTCCCGAGAGCTTGATAACGGAAAGCTGAAATTCACGCCGATTCAAGACACACCCTCCCGCCGCCGCAAACCAAGGAAAGATTATATAACGATGCTATATTGACCTATCATACCATGTTGCTGCTTGCCGGTAGCGCAGACCTGCTTTTCAAGGTCTGCGGCTTTTGGGGTGGGCGACCGGGCGAAGAGCTGCAGACCTGGAAAGCAGGTCTGCGCTAGCCATGAGGAGAGCATTGGGAGCGAAGACTAAGTGTGGGAGGTCGGCTTATGATGCAACGAATATACGCTTTAATTCGGGCGAAGTGGTGGATCGGGGTGGTGATGGCGATCGCGTTTTGTCTAAGGGTTGGGGCTGCGCAGGGGCAGACAGGGAACTCTTCCGCCATCCCAGCCTTGCAAAACGTGCTCTACGGCGCGGCGTATTATCACGAGTACATGCCCTACGAGCGGCTCGACAAGGATGCGGCGCTCATGCAGCAGGCGGACCTCAACGTGGTCCGCATGGGGGAGTCCACCTGGAGCTTGTGGGAGCCCGCCGACGGGCATTTCGAATACGCCTGGATGGACCGCGTCGTCGCCGCCATGGGGAAAGCGGGAATCAAGGTCATCATGGGAACGCCCACCTACTCGATTCCCACCTGGCTTTATCATGCGCATCCGGAAGTTTTGGCGCGCCCGCTGGGCGGGGCGAAGACCTTCTACGGCATGCGGCAGAATATGGACACCGATAGTCCCATTTATCGCTTTTATGCCGAACGCGTGATTCGCAACCTGGTCGAGCACTACAAGGACAATCCCACCGTGATTGGATGGCAAATTGACAATGAGACGTCCTCCTATGGCGCCTCGAACCGGGACGTTTTCTTGGGCTTCCAGAATCACCTGCGCCAGAAGTTCGGTTCCCCGGCCAATCTGAACAAGGCCTGGTTCCTCAATTACTGGGGCGAAGACGTGGACACATGGGAAGACCTGCCCACCCGCGACAGCGCCCAGAGCACGGGCTACAAGCTCGAGTGGACGCGCTGGTCCCAAATGCGGGTGACGGATTTCCTCGCCTGGCAGGCCGCGCTGGTGCGCCAGTACCGCCGCCCGGACCAATTCGTCACCACCGATTTTGGCGGCGCCATGCGAGACGATGTGAACGAAGAAGCCATCGCGAGCGTTTTGGACATTCCCGCCATCAACGTCTATCACGGCACGCAGGACCATTTCGACGGGGCAGAGCAGTCCTTGTTCGAGGACTTCGCGCGCTCCCTGCGGGGAATGAATTTTCTGGTGACGGAGACCAACGCGCAGACCACGGATTGGACTTCCTCCTACCAATTCCCACCCTATGACGGCCAGTTGCGCGCCGACGTTTACACGCACCTCGCCAATGGCGCGAACATGGTCGAGTACTGGCATTGGGCTTCGATTGCAGCCAATCAGGAGACCTACTGGAAGGGCGTCCTCTCGCACGATTTGGAACCCAACCGCGCCTATGCCGAAGTTTCGCGCACCGCCCACGAACTCGCAAAGATCGGCCCGCACCTCGTTGACCTGAAGATCTCGAATCCGGTTGCCATCTTGTGGAGCCGCGACTCCTTGAATGCCCTCGAGTTCATGCCCTTCTCATCCGGCGGACCGCAGTGGTCCTTCGGCCAACCGGCGGCAAACTACTCTTCCCTGGTCCATCAACTCCACAAGGCGCTTTACGACTTGAATGTGGGCGTGGACTTTGTCTTCCCGGAAACCCCGGACTTCTCGCGTTACAAACTGCTGGTGGTTCCGGCCCTCTATATTGCGGACGACGCTCTCCTCGGCCGCATCGCGGACTACGTGAAGAATGGCGGCCACGTGGTAATGACCTTCAAGAGCGGTTTTTGCAATGAGAATTCCGCGGTGCGCTGGGTTCGGGCGCCCGGACCGTTGCGCGAGGCGGCGGGCTTTAGCTACCAGGAGTTTTCCAATCTCGAACGGCCTTTAGCTCTCAAAGGAGATCCCTTTCATGCGGGCGACGCCAACAAGGTCAGCTACTGGGCTGAGTTTCTCATGCCGGAGCACGCGCAGGCGCGCGCTTGGTACGACCACCCCTTCTTCGGACGCTGGCCGGCAATCACCGAAAACCATTTCGGCTCGGGAACACTCCTCTACGAGGGAACCTATCTTTCCGATACCCTGCAAGAACACGTGCTGCTCGACCTGCTGAAGGAGATCGCGCTCGCCGGGCCCGACCAGCAACTGCCCGCCGCGGTCTGGGTCAGGCACGGCGTGAACCGCCTCGGCAAGCGGCTCCATTACTATTTCAACTATTCCAGTGGAGCAAAGTCATTTGCGTATCCCTACGCGGCGGGGAAAGATCTTTTGACCGGCAGCGCGGTTGCGCACTCCCAATCCATCACCCTCGAGCCTTGGGACCTGATGATACTCGAGGAAGAGTAAAGTCACAGTCGGCAATTCCACCCGCCATCCACTCGATCGCCAACCCCCTTCGAGAGTGGCGCTCCCTCTCCCTTCGAAAGCGGCGTTCCCTCTCCCTTGGGGAGAGGGTGGCCCGCGACGGCGCTTTCACCAGCCGTAGCGGGACGGGTGAGGCAATGGGAAGAACAGCCCTCTCCCGAGGGGAGAGGGTGTCCCGCCACGGCGTTTTCATCAGCCGCGGCGGGACGGGTGAGGGGTCAGTTTTCGCTGCTTACACCGCCCCGCCCGCTTTCAGATAAGAAGAGAATCGACAGCCCTCTCCTCCGGGGCTGAGCGGGTCGCACATCTTTTCGATCAACTCCCTTTTTCTGCCCATCGCGATATGACACTTGGAAGAGCCGCAGAGTCTCAGAGGCAGACACTCTGCGCTTAGGTCTGTGACTTTTCAGACCCTATGAACACCCCGCCACCACATTGTTGAAATTAGAGGGTGTGCTCGGTCTTGCAGTGATACAATGCGAGGTTGTAGCGTCTTAGTCACTCCGAGAGTTCTGCAAAGGTTAGTGACGTGATTGAAGACAGTTTCGACGTTTCCTTCATCGCGAGTTTAGCCCTACGCGAAAAACAGATACAGCAAAATTACCGGCCCGTCATCGCAGTACACAAGTGGTTCGCGCGCCGTCCAGGGACTCTTTTCCGCGGCCTACTGCTGGCTGAATTCGGTTCCGGCTCGCTCCGGGATTCCTTCTACAAGTCCCAAAACCTCAAGGGTACCCGTATAGCCGATCCCTTCATGGGAGGTGGGACTCCTCTCTTAGAGGCGAATCGAATGGGCTGTGATGTGATCGGCTACGACATTAACCCAATGGCTTACTGGATAGTGCGGGAGGAGATGCAGCACATAGACCTCAAAGCGTATCGCGAATCCGCCGAAAAACTGCGCTCAGAACTCGAGCGTAGACTGGGGCATTTGTATAGGACCAGATGCCTCTGCTGTGGATCGCCGAATGCTCACGTAAAGTACTTTTTGTGGGTCAAAGTTCAGCAGTGCCCGAATTGCGCGAAGGACGTCGATCTTTTCCCCGGTTATCTTCTCGCGGAAGACCGAAGACACCCCAAGAATGTATTCGTGTGTCCGGCATGTGGCGAACTGTCGGAATGCGACGATCGGCGCGCCCCTGGCAAATGTAACTCCTGCCAAGGGCCTCTGTCCTCTTCAGGACCCGCGAGTAAGAACCGATGCCGCTGCCCCTGCTGCAGTACCGATGTGAGGTTTCCAGACGCCAGCCTTGGGCCGCCGCGCCATCGGATGTTCGCGATCGAATATCACTGCCCCAAGTGCCGACGCGGACATACCGGTAGGTTCTTCAAGAAGCCCGACGAGATCGATCTAGGCAAGGTTTCGGAAGCCGAAGCGCTGAAGACCGGAACGAGTGGGCCGTTCATCCCTGACGACCGCATTCCAGACGGCGACGAGACCGACAGGCTCCATCGCTGGGGTTACAGGCATTACTGTGAGATGTTCAATAGCAGGCAGCTTGTAGGGCTCGGAACGAGCGCCAGCCTGATCAGCCAGGAACAATCCGATCGCGTTCGGCGGGCGCTTGCGACGAACCTCTCCGACTTGTTGAGATACCAGAACATGCTGTGCCGCTACGATACGATGGCGCTGAAGTCCCTTGACATATTCTCTGTGCATGGATTCCCTGTTGGCCTCGTCCAGTGCGAATCGAACCTGCTGGGAATTCCTAACGGCCAGCAGGAGGCCAATGTAGGCAGCGGCGGTTGGTCGAACATTATCGAGAAGTACGCGAAGGCGAAGATGTACTGTGACCATCCCTTTGAGATTCGCCACGATGGTAGCCGGAAGACGGTGGTACCCGTTCCCAGGGAGTGGATTGGCGAGACTAGGAACGGAACATCAGCGGAGCAGGAGTCCAGGGTGATCGATCTTCGCTGCGGCGATGCGGGTTCCGCCCAGCTCCCGGCGGAGGGACTGGACGCAGTGTTCACGGACCCGCCCTACTTCGGCAACGTGCAGTATGCCGAACTCATGGATTTCTGCTACGTGTGGCTGCGCCGCCTCGTGGGACCCGGCGTGGCTTCGTTTCGCGGGATCTCCACTCGAAACGAGGCGGAACTCACGGGAAACGAAAACATGAACCGGGGATTAACGCACTTTACAGAAGGACTTGCGGCTGTGTTCAAAAAAATGGCGCTTGCCCTGAAGCCGGGGCGGCCGATGGTATTCACCTACCACCACAACAGAATTGAGGCGTATTATCCCGTGGCGGTCGCCATGCTTGACGCGGGGCTGACTTGTTCGGCCTCTATCCCATGCCCGGCGGAGATGGGAGCGTCAATCCACATTAGCGGCACAGGATCTTCGGTTGTTGATACCGTGTTCGTATGCAGAAAAACGGGGACAACAAAGCGGCGCCTGATCGCGAACGATGCTGAAGGGGTAGCGGCGTTAGTCGCCGAAGATCTGGCCAAACTCGCTGCTGGTGGCGTGAAGACTACACGCGGCGACGCGCGATGCGTCACTTTTGGACACGTCATCAGATTGACGGTCTGGAACCTCCGCAAGAAGTGGGACCCGAAACTCGGGACATCGGCAAAAATCTCGGAAATTGCCCGTTTCGTTCATCACATTGGGGGACTTGAGGCGGTTGAGAGAGTTCTAGCCGGTGACCAACCTCGCGCCTTACAAGTTCCCAATTACACATCTTTCCCCACGTGAGAGACCTATCACGGACAGATATGCTCAAGCAACCTTTTGAGGTTCCCTACTCCGAAGTCAAGGCTGATCCGGAAATCTACGTAACCGCTGTATTCTCCAGCCTGGTGTCAGAGTTCTTGGTCATGCCCAAGGGAGAAGGGTTTATCGACTACCCAACCTTCGAGGCTGGATATGAAAAGCTCAAGCAGGCCACTGCGGGCTTTCAACACATAACCAGCGACGAGGCTTTTGCCGTTGCCCTCAAGTATCCGATTGTGATCATTGTTCTGCGCTCGATCCTCGGATTTTCACCGCCCGAATGGGCCTACGTCGCCAGCCAGCGTTCAGGGGTCGCAATAACCCAGGGTTTTGCCCGCTCGCTTGATCGCAAAGTGCGGATGCAGCCAACTGAGCCGCTGAAGGAGCAGGGCGTAACCTCCGCGCGGCTCAAGGTTCTTGTTGACATTGCGTGCCAACTTTTGCGCGAAGGTGCTCCCACAACTGACGCCGCGAAGCTTCACCGCCTGCAAAAAGCCGACACGCAGAAGGGTCTCAGCTCTCTTCGATCCTTGTCAGCCCTCGGGGTTCCGTATGCAATGCTTCTCTATGAGCGCTTTCTCGGAAGGCCGTTCGCCGGGCACCGGGACTCCGTCAGTGAACTGGTGGGCGACAACCTTGAAACTGTGATCGAAGATACGTTGTCGGAGGCAGGGGTCAGCTATCGAAAAACCAAGCGCGCCGAGCGCGTTCCCGGCTTTGATCAGGCCCCGGATTTTATCATTCCAAGCGAGTTCAATCCCAAAGTGGTCATCGAGGCGAAGATTACCGAAGACGACGGAACCGCGCGCGACAAGGTTACCCGGATTCAACACCTGTGCGAACTGAGCCTGCTCGGGCAGCGTCCGGACCAGCCGAAGTTCGAGGTTGTAGCCTGCATCGCAGGAAGAGGTTTTGGCGTGCGACGGGAAGACATGCGGAAGATGCTAATTGCAACCAGGGGCAAGGTCTTCACGTTGAAGAATATCAGCCAGCTCGTTGACCACACCAACCTAGCTGCCTTCCGAACGAAGTAAAGTCATCCCCAGTGCTTCCCAGGCTTGCCAGCGGGCAGCCATCAGAGTCTCAAAGGCAGAGACTCTGCGGCACCTGCTTCCGCCTTACTGGTGCGCGCCGTTCGATCTTTCGGACTACTCACCATACTTAAGTAAACGCCTTCTCCGCATCAGGCAAACCCAGGCTCTCCACGGGTTTGGGCGGTTCGATCCGAAAGAGCCTGAAGCGAGCGAAAGGATTTCGAAGTAGGGCTCGACCGCGTTGACAATATCTCTTGCGGACCGCTGCGGCGGACCCGGGCCATCACGCTGTTCATCGGCGTTGGCAAGAAGGCTCAGCCACAGGCCGTCTTTTTCCAAATAGCCGTTTACGTTTTCGGCAAACTTTTTCCGTTCTTCGTCCGAACCTACTGTATGAAAACACCCGCGATCGAACGCAAAGCCAAATGGCGCGCCTTCAACGTGGCTTGTGAGGATGTCACTCACCATAAAGGCACATTTGGCATTGGCTTTTGAAGCTTTCTCTCTCGCCTTCTCAATCGCAATCTCGGAGGTGTCAATTCCTAACACGTCGAACTTGTGTTGCGAAAGCCAGATTGCGTTGTCGCCGGTTCCGCATCCAATCTCCAGTGCTTTACAGGGTGTTATGCGCGCCGTGGTGACAGTCTGAATAAGGTTCGAGTCAGGTTTGCCAATGTCCCAAGGAGTGTCGCCTGCTTCATAGGCTCGCTTGAAATGGTTTTCTTCTGTCATCGTGCCCCCTTCCACACCTGAGGGCGGGGTGAGCCACGCGCCTATTGGCTTTTAGAAGCCTCGTGGTTAATGTACTTGACCGCATCTCTAAACGCGTGCCCGCCGGAAGTGGTCTCCTTGGAGACGAAAAGGGCCGGAGGTTGAATCTTCCCCGCAACTAGCTGGTAAACTTCGATCCGCATCGCGCCAGCACCTGATGAACCTCTCGAGACTACGGCGTACTTGGCCAAGTTGCGGTCTTTTAAGCAGATCCGGGGGAAGTTTTTCACTCCGCCTTTCGCGGTCCACCAATTCAAGGCGTCTTGTGGAAATCGGCCCCAGGCCAGGCCGTTCGGGTCATCACCGGCTATTTCTGCAAACGCAATCGGCACGCGGCACGAAACATATAAGCGAAAGTTCACTTCGACTATTACGCGCACGGGCACAGGGACGCCGTTCCGCATTGCGGGCTTGAACTTCCATGTGCGTACCGTTTCGAGAGCTTTCTCGTCGAGGCCCAGCCCCAAAGGCCTGACTATGCGAGCGTCTGTGACGTCTCCGGAAGCACCCACGACAATCCCAACGACCACCGTTCCTTGGTACTTTGCCCGGCGAGCTTTCTCGGAATACTTTGGCTCAGGCCTATCGACAGGAACCGGCGCAGTAACTTCACCCCCGACTTTGTAAACGCCGCTGCCAGTCTGCTTATCGGTGGATTGGGATGGTGCAGGTGGCGCCTGCTGAGAGCCAGTGTTCGGGGGGGCTGCCTGCAAGAGAAGGGCTGCCGCCGCGAACTGCAATAAGCATCCGCGATACCACCAGTGACCGGCGCGAATCATTGCCGCTTTCCTCGCACGAATGCAGGGCACGCGGGCGCCCGCACCTCGGGTCATTTGCAACGTCGGCCTGGGCCATTCACGCTTGTCCCCAGGGGAACCAGGATTTCCATTTCCAACTCTCGCCCGACGGCTAATCCTGATCGCGCAGTTTACGCTTCAACTTGCCGGTGAGAGTTCGCATCTCCAAAGCCAAAGCGGAGGCGCGGTCGGGTTGAGACTGGCTGGATCGATATTTCATGTATGGAGCCCATCATATATGAAGCTTATCTGTACAGACTATATTTGGAGGCTAACTGCATATAATCCTGCAATGCCCTCTCCCTTGCCGTTCAGACGTTCTGTTTCACCGTGCACCGAAGGAAACGGCCACCCGCAAATCATGCCAACATTAAGGATGACGCCGGGCTTTCCGGAAGTAAATGCTTCTACTTCTTCCTGACCTCAACTACCCTCTCAACGTTTTTGAAGGTGTTCCTCTCCAGCCTCACTTTTGAACCCGGCGCAAGACTGAAGCACGTTTGGCAGTTCTCAAAGCGAGAGTTGCTGACAACTATGTTGCTTCCTGCCTTTGCTCGGTTACCAATTACACCCGGCTTTCTTCCCGAGCTTTTCGCGCTGAGTACGCTGAATCTGCTCGTGATGCGCTCTGTTCGTCCGCCGCAGTCGCTGCATTTCACGTCGTCGTCACATAATTTGATTTGTCTTAAGAGTTCAGTGATCTGGCCACATTTCAAGCATCTGTGCTCGTAAAGCGGCATGCGATACTCCCTCGAAAAAATCAAGGCAAACTGAAGATTGCATCCGCAACCTTCACGTCCGAGGCTTTCAGTTCAATCACAGTACCGGCGACCGTTAAGCGCACAGCACCGTTCGGCGATACCAGAATACCTCCGCCACCCAACAGCATGTCGAGATATAGAATCTGTAGCCCGTGTGGAGGCCGAGCCTTCAGTCGAAGCATGAGATTACGACTTGCGGTTCAGACCTCGACTACTGGGCCAGATATTCTTAGATCCCACAGGTCTGTTGGACAGCGCCATTCGTTTTGACAAATCTCAAGTGCTGGCTCGCCATTTGGCGCAAAGAATTTGGCGTTGAGACGAGGGGGGCCTTCAGGAGCCTCAGGCGGCTCGATGGAAAGCCATTCGTCGTTATCTTTTCGAACAACACAACGAACGTCCTTAAAGGAGTTGTCACCAACGACCAGTTCGAAAGGCACAGTGAAGTCAAAAGCATCTTTGGTGAAACCCTGCTTGAAGGTCTTTGGGGTTCTGCGGGCTGCCAGAACCTTATCCTTTAGACCCCTCTGGTTACTCGGTCGTGACACGAGCCACATAGGAGCGCAATCTTATCGGGCTCATGGGCGGTGGCTTCGACAAACGGAGGATCAATATGCTCGTACTGTACGATTGCGCAGCCGCAAACCACGCAACCAAACCCGCAATCTTGGCGAATTTGGCGACGAATGCTCTCCGGAATGTTTCGGTCTAGCCCGTAAATGTTCTTAGGAATGGACGACACCCTGACTGACGTTGAATTCCAGAGGATCTCCTGGCGACGCGAGCCCGGCTCGATGGTACACCCGCGAACTAATATACGCCTGACCGCCACTGCAGGCAACTGTCAGTTGGGGCTTGTCAGTTGGGCTTGCGGCACTCCGTGCTTCAGCGAACGGCGCGGACGCTGGCCTCCCCGCCAGCCCCCGTCCCTTCTTACCGGCGAATGTTTGCTGTAGCGGCGGTCTCTGACCGCCGGTTTTGGATGTGTCGGCATAGGCGCGCAGGGCCATGCGTCCCTACGGGAGTTCCGGCGCTCGGAGAGCGCCGCGACAGCGACTTCCTGTCAGGCAGCCTCCTTTTTCTCTTGACAAAACCAAAACAATAGGCTATTATTCTAACGCCTAGCTAGGCAAGAGCTCAGGGCCTTGCGAGGTGCTATCATGCCGCGAAGCTGTTCCACTCCGTCCGTTACCGGCCATGCACTCTTGAGAGCCTTCTCCAAGGACTTGCTGTCATTGCCGCCGCGAAGCTTTGGAGTGCGGCAGCTTGCTGCCGCTTTTCCACCTCGAGCTTGCTCGAGGCGTTGTGGAGCGAGCCGGGGTAGCGCGGACCGGATGTCGGGGTCCGCGGTTCTTCTCGCCCCCCACGGACAGGCAGACCCCCAAAAGCGGGTCCGCACTACGAATCGAACGGAACAAACCGGGAATGTATATGAAAACAAAGCTTGAGGACAAAACGTCGAGGGGCGTGGTAGAGCCGACCCCCTGACTTTGGGGTCCGCGGCTCTACCCATGCCCATGGACAAGCCGCAGACCCCAACTGCGGGGGTCTGAGCTACGAATCGAACGGAACAAACCGGGAATGCATATGAAAACAAAGGAAACCAGGAGTCAGAAGTCAGAAATCAGAAGTCAGGGGTCAGGACTCGGGAGTCAGAATTCGGGATTCAGGAAAAGAAGCAGTGCCAGAACGGTTGGCAACCGCTCGACCGTCGTGTTTCGACTTTGGACTCTCAAAACTGAGGGAACAAACCGGGAATGTTGATGAAAACAAAAGAGAAGGTCAAAAAGTCGAAGAGTCAGGTGTCGGGAGTCAGAAGCAAGGCGGAACGACCGAAGGCTGACGGCTGATAGCTGGGGGCTGATAGCTTCTTACGGAACAAACCGGGAATGTATATGAAAACAAAGGTTCGAGTCAAAAAGTTGAGGAGTCAAGAAGTCGAGAGCCGAATACGAGAGCAAATTCGAGCCGCAGCCGGCGACGCGTTTGTTAACTCCTCGACCGCTCAACTTCTCGACTTCTCGACTTTGCGCGCTACAAAAATGACGAAACAAACCGGGAATGTACATGAAAAAAAAGGCCCGAGTCAAGAACTCGAGATTAGACAACCACGGACCTCGACTAGTTGCCAGGGACGGTCGTTAACTGCTCGACTCCTGGACTTCTTGACTTCCGCGCTACGAAAATTGAAGGAACAAACCGAGAATTTATATCCCGTGGGGAGAGGGCTATATTTCCAACTTGGGCAGCCGGGGTCTGTTCCCAAGAAAGATACTAAATCGAGGGAACGAACTCAATGATTTGTTGGCAACACAGGACTTAGCTATTTTTTGAGCGAAAAACGAACCCAAAACGAACTCAATTTTGAGTGCAAAAATGAGAAGATTGAGCCGAAAAAGCGAGTTTAAGGTGGCAGGTTTGAAGCAACTGACGCAGGGCGGCGCCTGCCGCCTTTGCCGATGGGAACCGCGGAAAGCGAATTCGAAAGCGGGCCGCAAAGGGAACGGTAACAAATTGGCGGCTTCGGTTAAGATGACGAAGGAAAAGGCGGTAGCTGCTGCTACCGCACGCCAAGGCGCTTCGCGCAGGTCGGGATGCATGTGTCGGCCCGGGAACGGTATAATGTCCCACTTGACGGCAGAGCTAGAAAGATGATTCGAGAAGGCGACCAATACGGAGCTAATCGCGACGCTACTAGTTCCGCGGTCGATCCCGGCGGCTTGGTATTCGACATCCAGCGTTACGCCTTGCACGACGGTCCCGGCATTCGGACTGCCGTGTTTCTCAAAGGCTGTCCGCTGTCTTGCTGGTGGTGCCACAATCCGGAAGGGCAGAGCCCGCGGCCGGACCTGATGTTCTTCGAGAACCGCTGTCTGGTTTGCGGAGACTGCATCCGGGTTTGTCCCCACGGGGCCATTCATTGCCTGAAAGGTGAAATCCACACCAACTCGGAATGCCGGGTGTGCGGGACCTGCGCCGAAGCGTGTCCTGCCGGCGCCCGGAAAGTAGCCGGACGCCGGATGACGGTTTCCGAAGTGGTGCGTGAAATAGAAAAAGACCTGATCTTCTGGGATGAATCGGGCGGCGGCGTTACCTTCTCCGGCGGCGAACCCTTGGCGCAGCCGCGCTTCCTCGAGTTGCTCCTCGACGCGTGCCGCGAAAGACGCATCCACACCGTGGTCGAAACCTGCGGCTTGGCGAAGCAAGACGTGGTGCTGGGGCTCAGCGAGAAGGCAAGCCTGATCCTATACGACTTGAAGACTCTCGATCCGCTGAAACACAAGAAGTACACCGGCGTTCCCAATGACTCCATTCTGGCGAACCTGGAGGCGCTGGCCGAAAGAAACAAGCCGGTGGTGGTTCGTTACCCAATCATCCCCGAAATAAATGATGATAGTGAAAATGTAAGGCAAATGGCCGCCTTGCTCTCGCGGCTTCACCTTCAGCAAATCCATCTGTTGCCCTATCATGAGAGTGGTACCGAGAAGTACAGGCGATTGAATCTGGGGTTGCATCTGGAAGATGTTAAAGTTCCGCCTGCGAGCCTGGTCGCGAAAATCGCAGGAGAGTTTGAGAGAGCGGGATTCAAGGTGAAAGTGGGTGGCTGACCATGAACGAACGCGTAGCAAGATTAAGGCAGAAAAGTCTCGAGGCCGAACCCGTGCTGTCGCTCGAGAGGGCGGCCCTGATCACCGACTTTTACCGCAACTGCCGCACCGCTTCGGCGCCCCTTCAGCGGGCCCAGGCCCTTCGACACTTAATGGATAATAAGCACATTTATATTGGCAGCGAAGAGCTTATTATAGGCGAGCGCGGCCCCGAGCCCAAGGCCACTCCGACCTATCCCGAACTCTGCTGCCACAGCATGGAAGACCTCGCGGTGCTCAATTCTCGCCCGAAGATTTCCTACCACGTGGACGAAGAAACCCGCACGATTCAATGCGAGCAGATTATCCCGTACTGGCAAGGGCGCTCGATTCGCGACCTGATATTCCGCGAAATGTCGCAGGAATGGAAAGACGCTTACGAGGCCGGCATCTACACGGAGTTCATGGAGCAGCGCGCCCCGGGCCACACCGCTTTGGGAGATGTCATTTACAGCAAAGGGCTGCTGGATCTGAAATCCGAAGTCGAAATGAGCCTAGCCCGCCTGGATTTTCTGAATGATCCGGAGGCTTACCACAAGCAGGAGGAGCTTCGGGCGATGGCGACGGCGGCAGACGCCGTGATGCGCTTCGCCGAACGCCATGCAGAGAAAGCCCGCGAAATGGCGGAGCATGAATCGAACCCTGAGCGCCGGGCTGAGCTCACGAAGATTGCAGAAGTCTGCCGGCGCGTTCCCGCGCATGCGCCGCGAGATTTCTGGGAGGCGTTGCAGGCCTATTGGTTCGTCCACCTGGGCGTCATCAGCGAGCTGAACACCTGGGATTCCTTCTGCCCAGGCCGGTTGGACCAGCATCTCGAGCCGTTTTACGAGAAGGGACTCGCCGAAGGAACGCTCACGCGTGACAAGGCCAAGGAACTGCTCGAGTGCTTTTGGGTGAAGTTCAACAATCAGCCCGCGCCGCCCAAGGTCGGCGTGACGGCGGCCGAGAGCGGCACGTACACCGACTTCGCCAACATTAATAACGGAGGCCTGAAAGCGGATGGCTCGGATGGCGTCAGCGAGGTCACCTACCTGATTCTCGAGGTGATCGACGAAATGCGCTTGCTGCAACCCTCCTCGAACTTGCAGTTGAGCAAGAAGAGTCCGGACCGCTTCCTGAAGCGCGGCCTCGAGATTGTCCGCCAGGGCTGGGGGCAACCCTCGATTTTCAATGCCGATTTGGTGGTCGAGGAGCTGCTGAGGCAAGGGAAGTCAATTGAGGACGCGCGCGGCGGCGGGACCTCCGGCTGCGTGGAGACGGGGGCCTTTGGCAAGGAAGCCTATATCTTAACTGGATATTTCAATCTTACGAAAGTATTAGAAATTACACTGAACAACGGGCTCGATCCCCGCACCGGCAAACGCCTGGGCCTTGCCACGGGAGATCCGAGGGAATTCAGCTCTTTTGAGGAGTTGTTCGGCGGGTTCCGCAAGCAGTTGCACCGCTTCATTGAAATCAAAGTTAGAGGCAACAACATCATCGAGCGCATCTACGCCCGGCACATGCCTGCGCCTTTTCTTTCCCTGCTCGTCGATGATTGCATCGCCAAAGGCAGGGATTACAATGACGGCGGCCCTCGCTACAACACCACTTACATAATGGGCGTGGGCCCGGGCAGTTGCACCGACAGCCTGGCCGCAATTCGTTATCACATCTTCGATCGCAAGGACGTGACCATGGCGGAGCTGCTCGATGCCTTGGCAGCTAATTTCGCGGGGCATGAGAAAACGCGGCAAGTGCTGTTGAACAAGACTCCCAAGTACGGCAACGACGACGAGTATGCGGACGCTCTGCTGGCGGAGTTGTTCAATGCCTTTTACGATGAGGTGAACGGCCGCAAGAATACCAAGGGCGGCTCTTATCGCGTGAATTACCTTTCAACCACTTGCCACGTCTACTTTGGTTCCGTCACCGGGGCCACGCCCGACGGGCGCAAGGCCCATGAGCCGCTGTCGGACGGCATCTCGCCGGTGCAGGGCGCGGACCGGCGCGGCCCCACCGCAGTGCTCAAGTCCGCGGCCAGGATGGATCATGCGCGAACCGGCGGCACGCTGTTGAACCAGAAGTTCACGCCGCAACTGCTCGAGGGCGAAGAGGGTATCGACAAGCTCGCGCACTTGGTGCGGTCTTACTTCAAGCTGGACGGGCACCACATCCAGTTCAATGTGGTCACCGCAGAAACTCTCCGCGCCGCCCAACAAAACCCCGAGAAGTATCGAGACCTGATCGTTCGTGTTGCCGGCTACAGCGATTATTTCTGTGACCTGACCACGGCTTTGCAGAACGAGATCATTGCTCGCACTGAACATCAGGGGTTCGAGCCATTGAGCCATTGAGCGATTGAGTCATTTGGCCATTGATTCATTGACAGATTGAAGCCAACGAAGGGGATTGAGCCATTGAGTCATTGGTCCATTGACTCATTGACTGATTGAAGCCAATGGCCCAATGGATCAATGACCCAATGACTCAATGGCTCAATTCTTGGTGGGCCCAGCAGGACTCGAACCTGCGACCAACGGATTATGAGTCCGCTGCTCTAACCAACTGAGCTATGGGCCCGCGCTCTATTTTCAATAAACTGTAAGCGTAATCTGGTCCGTGCTTATCCCTTTGTTATCCAAATGCTCGCGATCGCGTCTGCCAGCCTTTACGATTCACGTTCAGTATCCTATTGATTTCACATGTTGGCAAGAGGTAACACTCCAACCTTCGTCAGTGACTTGCTGACTTGAATCCTCTGTTCATCATCCATGACCGTCTTTCCCATCTGCGCATGAAGCCTCCTTGCCAACATCCATCAACAGCCAGCGTCCGGCATGGTCCACCCCGTCGCTGGTTCGTGTTTGTGTTTCGCGAGCGAAGATTCAACGACATGAGTGGATCAAGATTTCTTTGGTGAGGAAAAATCCCTCCCCCACGCTTCGAGCAAGTTGTTCACAACGGCAAGGCCGCGGCGTAGATTCTTGCTGCGAAATATCATCAAGAACCAGTGCAGCGCCAATGGCGTAGTGGATGTCCACTTCCAGCAGCAAAGTCAACAGTGGCGTAATGATGATGCCTCCGCCTAAGCCGGTCAGCGGCCCAACAAGGCCAGCCAGCAAGGATCCGCAGAACACCAATGCAGTCAGCTCTGAAATGGTCATGTTGTGCACGCTTTCCTTAACGGACACGGTCATCAGTTGATGCCTGGCGCTCCCACAACAACCGCACCCTTACACTTATTCGGACGGGCTCAAACATGTTTCCGGGCAAAGGAGGAGCCGATCATTTTCCCTGGATCTACGATGCGATCGTACTCCTCCACGCTTCGGCAACGGTGGGGTCGTAGAGGATCGGCACAAACCGCATGGGATCCGACATCACGACCTTGAAGAAGAGCGTCTCGTTCCGATCAAACAGCCCGTTCAAATAAATGTAGCGTTCCAAATCGTTCGGCTTCTGTTCCAGATGCCCAAGCACCCGCTCGACCTGCCTGCCGATGTCTTCAACGGCATCGGGCAAGAGCCCAAGCAGTCCGAGATGCTCGCGCTCCTCGAGTGTGAATGCCGTGCCCTTGTTGCGCGCCGGGTCCTCCAGGAGGTTCACGCCCAGCTTGCGATCTCCGTCCCTACTGTTAGTCTTACCGCTTACGCCTTTGGCAGAGCCTCGACCACTGCGGTGCGGTGACCCCTTCAAGTGGCCAGCGGCTGTTTGAACGTCAACATTCTTCCCGTTCATTCGACTACCCCTCCCAAGCGAGACAGTTTGCAGTACCCTTCAGTTACCATCGCCATCCATCGCAGAATTGCCATACTTATCGCCGCAACGGATTCTGTTGACCATGACCTAATGAACCCACACGCCATGCCCTCGACTGGTGAAAGGCACCTATGGGGCCAAACCGGCTTCACATTCTTCTAGCGGCATCTCCCGTATTTTCCTGTACGTTGCCGAGTTAGCAGGATCTGATTCGCATTCTGTTCATAGGGCTATGTCAACATTCCGACAGCCACGTCCGGCGGCTGGCACGGGTTTCGAAACGTCCTTTCTGAACCCGTCTGAGCACCTGGCAGTTGTCCGTGTATGACATCTTGCGTCGGTTTGGCATCGCACCCCTGGAGCTCTGCTCTGTGGATTGGCGGCAGTGGGTCAGTTTGATTCTTGTAGCGGCGGTCTCTGACCGCCGGTCCTGAATTTTCAAGGAATTCCGGCGCTCGGAGAGCGCCGCTACAGCAGACTGACCCACTACCGGATTGGCCCGTTAATTGCCGAAAGGACGCGAACGGGGCTATAATAACTTGGGGCATGACAGACACCGTATACGGTTTTGAACAGGCACGACAAGTGCCAGACACCGGCTTTCTGGCGGGCGGCGGTGAGCTGGGCGAGCGCATCCGGTTGCACGATTGGTCAGCTACGCCTCTCGGCCCAATATTCGGCTGGCCGCAGTCGTTGCGATCGGTCGTAAGTCTTTGCGTCAAGTCTCGGTTCCCTATCATCATCCATTGGGGATGGCCGGATCTTCTTGTCCTCTACAATGATGCATTTATTCCGCTCATCGGCGACAAGCACCCAAAGGCGCTTGGCCGGCCACTATTCGAGTCGTGGCCCGAATTGCGGCCCACTATTGAGTCGATGCTGGAGAGCGTGCTAACCACCGGCAAAGCCGCTTTGTCCGAAGATCTGCTCCACGTCTACAATCGCACTGGATATCTTGAGGAGCGATATTTAACAGTATCGTTCAACCCGATCGCACTTGAGTCCGGCAGGATTGGTGGTTCTTTCTCCCTAATCGATAACACTACAGATCGCGTCATCGGCGAACGACGTCTTCGAACGCTCCGAGACCTCGCGGCCGGCTCTGGAGACGCCAAGGAAACTGAAGAAGCTTGCCGCATTGCGGCCGATGTCCTGGCCGAAAACCGTTACGACCTCCCAATTGCGTTGCTCTACTTTATAGAGAAGGACAGCAAAAGAGCTCGGTTGGTAGCTAGCGTGGGCTTGGATGCGGGAGGAAGAGCAAGTCCCCCGACCGTAGAGCTTACCGATCAGGAGACATCGGAAGCTTGGCCACTCGCTCGGGTACTTGCCACTAACCAGCCAGAGCACGTCGACGACTTGGAGGAAAGGTTTGGACCTTTATCGGGAGGTCCATGGAATGACTCGCCCAAATCTGCTTTGGTAATACCGATCACTCCAACCGGGCATAGTGTTCCCGCCGCGATCCTGGTGGCCGGTATCAGTCCTCGTAGAGCCCTGGACGATGCCTATCGAACGTTCCTGAACTCTGTCGCCACTCAGATCGGTGCGACCTTAATGCGCGTGATCGCATACCAGTCCCAAGCCGAGTTGGACGGAGCCAAAACCATGTTCTTCAGTAACGCCAGTCATGAATTTCGTACTCCTCTCACCTTGTTGCTCGGCCCTCTCGAAGAAATTGTGAACAGGAGAGGCAGTTCACTCGAACAGAAAGACCGCGAAGCCCTCGATTTGGCCCATCGAAACGGCCTTCGCTTACAGAAGCTTGTTAACTCTCTGCTCGATTTCTCCCGCATCGAAGCCGGTCGCCTAACAGTTATTCAGGAGTCTACCGACGTCGGTGCGCTTACGGCAGATCTCGCATCTGTTTTCCGGGCTGCCATCGAGCGAGCGGGCATGCGCCTCGTGGTTGATTCTCCGTCTTTACTAGGATACGTGGACCGCGAGATGTGGGAGAAGATCGTTCTCAATCTTGTTTCGAACGCCTTCAAGTATACCTTTGAGGGAGAAATCAAAGTCGCTCTTCGAGAGGTTGGCGAAAACATAGAGCTGTCCGTTTCAGATTCCGGTATCGGCATCCCGGAAAAAGAGCTGCCCCACATTTTCGAGCGCTTCCGCCGAGTCGAAGGCGCCCGTGGCCGCTCTGCAGAGGGCACGGGTATTGGGCTGGCATTGGTGCAGGAGCTAGTGAAGCTTCATGGCGGCACGATCAGGGCGGACAGCCGCGTCGGGCAGGGAAGCGTATTCACGGTCTTCATTCCTCGGCGTTCGTCTGTTAAGAACTCGGGCAGCGCCAAACAGATAGCATCAACCGTTGCCGGCGCCCGTGTTTTCCTCGAGGAAGCGCTTCGCTGGCTTCCTGACACGCCCTCAGGCACTCACTCGATGGGACCTTCAGTCTCAGGGACAGCGGAGATTGAGTTACCAGGGACGAAGGACGGCAGAGGCAAAGCACGCATTTTGTTCGTCGACGACAACGCCGATGTGCGCAACTATGTTTCAGCCCTACTGGACGAGCACTACGACGTTACTGCAGCCGCAGACGGCGAAATGGCCCTAACCAAGCTGCGGCAAAGCCCCCCGGATCTGGTGCTCACCGATATAATGATGCCTGGCTTAGATGGGTTCGAGCTCCTTAAGGCCATACGGTGTGATCCTGTGACCAGCACAATTCCAGTCATCCTACTTACAGCCCGAGCTGGCGAAGAATCAACGGTCAAAGGTTTGGAGGGTGGCGCGGACGACTACCTCACGAAACCATTCAGCGCAAAAGAGCTGACAGCCCGAGTTGCAGCCCATGTGGCGCTCGCTCGTTTGCGGAAGGAGACATTGGAACTGGAACAGATTGCAAAATCGGAAGCTCAACTCCGTCAGATTGTAGATGCCATACCAGAGATGATCGGGGTGCTGAATACGGACGGCACAGTTCTTTATGCGAATCAGACCATGCTCGATTACACGGGCCTTACGGTCGAAGAGGTGATGGCGCCGGATTCTCACGCTCGAGTTTTTCATCTGGAGGATATTGCACGACTTCACGATGAGCGCCGAAAGGCGCTACTGGACGTTGCGCCATTTAAAAGCGAACAGAGAATCCGGCGCAAAGATGGACTGTACCGGTGGTTTCTCATTCAATACAATCCGCTGCTTGACGATCGGGGACAGGTAATTCGCTGGTACGCGACAGCAACTGACATTGATGATCGCGTGCGAGCTGAAGAGAGGATACGCAACGAAAACCTGGCATTGCGAGAACAAATCGAGCGCGACTCGATGTTTGAGGACATCGTCGGCTCTTCCCAACCACTGCGTCGGGTGCTCTCTCAAGTCAGCAAGGTGGCGCCTTCAGATTCCACAGTTCTGATTCTTGGCGAGACCGGTACAGGTAAGGAGTTGATTGCGCGCGCCATCCACAAGCGGTCCAGCCGCGCAGCGCGGGCATTTATTCCTGTGAACTGCGCCGCCATCACGCCATCGCTGATTGCTTCCGAGCTCTTCGGCCACGAGAAGGGCGCTTTCACTGGCGCGACCCAACGGCGCCTGGGGCGTTTTGAGGCCGCGAATGGCGGAACGATTTTCTTGGACGAAGTCGGCGACCTGCCTCCCGAGATCCAAATCGCGCTGTTACGAGTGCTGCAGGAGCGTGAAATCGAACGGGTCGGCAGCGACAAACCAATTTCCGTTGACGTGAGAATCGTGGCCGCCACGCATCGTGATTTGAATGCGCTCGTGGCGGAAGGCAGGTTACGCCAGGATCTTCTCTACAGGCTGAATGTCGTGCCGATTGAGATGCCCTCATTGCGTGAGCGAGCGACTGACATCCCCGTGCTCGTCGAGTACTTCATCCATCGCTTCGGAAGGAAGAACGGAAAGAAGTTCAGAACAATCGACAAAAAGACATTGAGAATGTTTCAGAGCTACGCCTGGCCGGGGAATGTTCGCGAGCTGCAGAATGTCGTCGAGCGCGCCGTGATCCTGAGCGACGGTGATCATTTTTCTGTCGACCAGACCTGGCTCAAGGGGGAGCCGCCCCAAGGCGCTAGTCCGACAGTTGCGCTGAATGGTGCACTGCTTAAGCACGAAAAGGAAATGATTGAAGCCGCCCTCGCAGAAAGCCACGGCCGAATCTCAGGGCCCACGGGTGCGGCAGCCAGACTGCGAATCCCGAGAGGGACCCTCGAGGCAAAAATCAAACGCTTGGGAATCAATAAATATCAATTCAAAGTTCAGCCGTCTAGCTGATTCGCCCATGGTAACCCGGTAATCCCCCCGTTTTGCTCATCCAACAGCATTTGCTCAAAATTCAACATCGGCGGCACTGCTAAGTGGCACCTCCTCAATGAAATGTGAGTGGCCCACGAGTTGCATTTATAGGAGTGTCTTCGGACTGAGAGACTGATGACGCTGAGAATGGAGCGGACCACCGGCAAGCGCAGAACGCGGATTCGGCTGAGCGGGGAGCTCAGGTCTGAGCACCTGGATCAGTTGAAAGCCGAGATCGAGCGTGAAGGGCCCCAAGCCGCGTTGGATCTGGAAGAGGTGGATCTCGTCGATGTGGAATGTATTCGCTTTCTCAACGCCTGTGAGGCCGAAGGCATCGAAGTGCTCCACTGCTCGCCGTACATCCGCGAATGGATGTTTCAAGAACGAGCAGAAAAAAAGACGCCCGCGGACCCGAAGTCAGAACAATGAACCCAACTGCGAAACAGCGGCCGATTGCTGCCGTACACCAAACAATTGCGAAAGGATACAACCAATGAAACGATTCAGTAAGTTAGCTTCTTTAACTCTAGGAGGGATGATCATCATCCTCCAGACCACGATGGCCGCCGGTCCTGACGCGGCGACCGATCCTCGAATTGATCCGCAAGTGCGAGTTTTTCTCGCGGATCTCAACAAGGACAGCAGTCCGTTCTGGGAATTACCTCAGCCGAAGCCGCAGGAGATCCTAACGGGCCTCCAGGACAAGACGCCGGTCGACATGTCCGGCGTGACCACGGTTGAGAAGACGATTAGCCAGGACGGACGTTCCGTAAAGCTGTACATCATGACGCCACAGCATGTCACCGGCAAGCCGGGTGTCGTGCTCTTTATCCATGGCGGCGTCTGGATTGTCGGCAACTTCCAGAACCACCAGCGGCTGCTGCGCGACCTCGTCGTCGGCTCAGGCCAGGTCGGCGTGTTCGTCGAATATACCCCGCTGCCGGAAGCGAAATATCCGACGCAGTTGGAAGAAAGCTACGCCGCGCTGAACTGGGTTGCCGCGCATGCTGGTGACTTCGGCGCCGACGGCAGCCGTATTGCGATCGCGGGTAACTCGGTCGGCGGAAACATGACCGCAGCCCTGACGCTTATGGCCAAGGATCGCAATGGCCCGAAGGTCGCCTACCAGGTGCTCTTCATCCCCGCCACCGACGCGAGTGTCGATACCGGCTCTTACCACGAGTTTGGCACCGGCCGGTTCCTGGCGCGTGCTTTCATGGAGTACGGCTGGGACCTTTACGCGCCAGACGCGCAGACGCGCAACAGCCCTTACGTTTCGCCCCTTCGAGCAAGCATCGAGGAACTCACGGGTCTGCCGCCGGCGCTCGTCATCACCGCGGAGAATGATCCGCTTCGCGACGAGGGTGAGGCCTATGCACGCAAACTCAAGGACGCCGGTGTTGCAGTAACCGCGACCCGCTACAACGGAATGATCCACGACTTCGTACTCCTCAACGCGATTCGCGACCTACCCGAGGTTCAAGCCGCGCTCGCTCAAGCTAGCGAAGAAATCCGCGGCGCATTGCAGCCCTGACGTCACGCCAGGCGCCCGAGATGAGTCGCCAGCCTGATCGATTTGGCTGGCGACCCGTCCCAATCTAAACCTACAGCACTGTAAGTGGCTTGCATGTCCGGTCGCGCGCGGTGTTTAGAAGGATGCGGCGGCATCCGGGTTTGGAACGCAAAACACCGCCATCGCAGTCGGAAAGTTGATCCCATTGTGTCGCAAAAAGGAGCGTCATGTCACATCATCTCGACTCACCCGTTGCTCGACAAGATATCCGCCTCGATATCACGGATCTGTACGTATTCCGTGGCCAAACAGGCACCGTGTTTGTCATCAATGTCTGCCACTCAATTTTCGGCCCCGTCCCTGCGCCTGGCTACCATCCGGAGGGAATGTATGAATTCAAAGTCGATCTCAACGGGGATGCGATCGAGGATATCACCTACCGCATCACCTTCAAGGAACGTGACCAGCAGGGGAAACAGAGCTACGTCGTGCGTTGCATCAGGGGTGCAGACGCGGTCGATCCACATGCGCCCGGCAATGTCGTCGCACAGGGCACAACTGGGGAGACGGTAGCCACGGCGTCAGGTCTGCGTGTCTGGGCCGGTAAAGCCGGCGACCCGTTTTGGATTGAGGCCGATGTGCTCCACGCGGTTGGCCACGCGTTTCAGGACGGCACGTCCGTGAACCTGTCCGGGTGGGATCCAAGTCGCGCCAAAAACCTCTTTGCCGGCCACACGGTCTATTCGATTGTGCTGGAGGTGCCCGATGGCGAATTGCTCGCGGCCGCCGGTGATAGGCGCCGCATCGGTGTGTGGGCCGTTGCAACGCTCGCTACCGACGCTGGTGGATGGCGCTCGATCAATCGTGTCGGACTTCCCATGATCCACCCCCTATTCACGCAGTACAACGAAGACCTTGGAAACCGTCTCAATGCTGGGCGCCCTTCTGACGACTTCGCGACTTATGGAGAGGCTGTCACCAAAGCGATCGCCAGCGTCGTGTCGGCGAATGGAACCGCAGAAGACCCCAAAGCGTATGCGAAGAAAGTTGCGCACCGGTTCTTCCCCAACATCCTCCCTTACGAGGTCGGCACGCCCGCCGTGTTCGGCTTTGCGGAGTGGAACGGTCGCTCCCTCACCGATAACGCGCCCAATGTCATGTTCTCGATCGCGGCGAACACTCCTGTTTGCCTCGGGATCGGCAAGGAGTCGGTGACCTCGAAGCCGTCGAGAACCTTCCCGTACGTCCCCGCCGCCAGTTGAGAGCCGGCCGGCTTCTGCCTGAGCGGGCGGCGTGTCTTCATAAATCAAAAGGAGAAAAAGAGAAAAGAGAATGAACACGTTTACTACGAAAGATGGAACCGCAATCTACTACAAGGACTGGGGAACGGGACCGGTCGTTACCTTCTCGCACGGATGGCCGTTAAGTGCCGATGCCTGGGACGCACAAATGCTGTTTCTCGGGCAGCGAGGTTATCGTGTCATCGCCCATGATCGTCGAGGCCACGGACGTTCGGGCCAGACTTGGCAAGGGAACAACATGGATCAATACGCAGACGATCTTGCCGAGCTGATGAAGCATCTTGATCTTAAAGATGCCACGATGGTCGGTCATTCCACCGGCGGAGGCGAGGTTGTCCGCTACGTCGCGCGGCATGGGCAGAAGCGTGTAGCTAAGGTCGTTCTGATTGCCGCCGTTCCCCCATTGATGCTCAAAACGGAGAAGAATCCAGGCGGTTTACCGCTGTCGGTTTTCGATGGTATCCGCACCGGTGTGGTCCGGGACCGCTCTCAGTTTTTTAAGGACCTGAGTCTTCCGTTTTATGGCTACAACAAACCGGGCGCGAAAATCTCCGAGGGAGTTCGGGAAGCATTCTGGTTGCAGGGGATGCAAGTCTCGATCGTTGGCGCCTACGATTGCATCAAGGCTTTCTCCGAAACGGATCAAACTGAAGATCTCAAGAAGATCGATGTCCCGGCGCTTGTGATTCAGGGCGATGCCGATCAGATCGTGCCCATCGATGATTCGGGGAGACTGAGCGCAAAGATTATGAAGAATGCGGCCCTGAAAGTGATTGCCGACGCCCCCCACGGGCTATGCACTACACATGCGGATGTCATCAATCAGGAACTTCTCGCATTTCTTCAGACATAGCCGGTTGGAGCGTGGCAGCGCGAATGACGGCTTCGAAGATATCATCGGAACCAGCGGCCCCCTCCAAGAGGTTTTGGAGCTCGTTCGGACGGTCGCGCCCACGAACTCCACCGTCCTCATCGACGGTGAAACCGGCACCGGGAAGGAACTCATCGCGCGTGCCGTTCATGAGCACAGCTCGCGGCGGGGTTGTCCCTTCGTGAAGCTAAACTGTGCGGCCATCCCTCTGGGATTATTGGAAAGCGAGCTTTTCGGCCATGAGCGAGGGGCTTTTACCGGCGCTGTGGCACGTAAAGTGGGCCGTTTCGAATTGGCCGACCACGGCACTCTCTTTCTGGACGAGATTGGAGAACTCCCACTCGAACTGCAAGCGAAGCTATTGCGCGTCCTTCAGGAGCGAGAGTTCGAAAGGCTAGGCGGCACGAGGACTTTGCGCGCCGACGTCCGGCTGATTGCCGCAACGAACTGCGACCTGGCGGCATTGGTTTCCCAGAAACGGTTTCGCAGCGATATTTATTACCGGCTCAACGTGTTTCCCATACCCGTTCCGCCCCTGCGAGATCGTGTCGAGGACATCCCGCTGCTGGTGCGGCATTTCGTGAGGAAATTTGCCGACCAAATAGGTAAGAAAATCGACGAAGTTCCCAGCGAGGTGTTGGAAGCTCTGGTAAATCACCCCTGGCCGGGGAACATTCGTGAGTTGGAAAATTTCATCGAACGGAGTGTTATCCTCACCTCTGGAAACGTCCTGCGTCCTCCTCTCGAGAGCTTGAAGCGTACTGTCGAATTGGAATCCCCGAGACCGATTACCCTGGCGGAGGCGGAACGCGACCATATTCGCAGGACGCTTGAGTACACCCGCGGGGTCGTCGCCGGTCCCAACGGTGCGGCTGCCCGCTTGAGAATCAAGCGATCCACACTGTACTTCCGCATGCAAAAGCTCGGCATCTCACGTTTCAATGGGGATCGGCGAGAGCAAGGGCGCCATCCTTGCCAAGTCGATCGACGCACAATCTGATTCCCTGGCCATTACACTCGGCGCGAATGCCCCGCACCATCACACATACGTGCGAACTGGAATGCACATCCATTTCATTCCAGCTCCAGCGATTTTGGAACTGCACACCAAAGTTGAGCCGCCTCAGTGAGGCATGCGGGAACGCGTCGAGGCGAGCTGAGCTGCGGCCGATGTGTGAATTCGACTTTGCGCTATCACTTCGTATGGCCCAGTTGGGCGCCCATCGTGGTGACGAAGTATTTCGCCAGCATGTTCGAGCGCTCCCACGCCGGCATCGATCTCGGGGACTTCACATAGGCCAGAAACTCCGCCACGACCTGCGCGAAGTGCGCTTCATGACCCACACGGTACCGATCCGGAATCGAAATGTGCACTTCGCTTCCTGCGGTTTCAGCTTCAACGCCCGGATAGGTTTGCTGAAGGCTCTCGACGCGCCCGCGCACAGCCCGGAGGACGGCCGAGTGGCGGGTGGAATCGTTCGGCGCCACAAACAGCTCCGAGCGATAATTCTCTTTCACCGTCTGGCGCACTTCGACGCTGGCGTTGGTACCCCGGCAAATCGCGTGATGAAAATCCACGCCTGCGGGCGACTCCCAATTCCAGAGCACTTCGAGGCGCACCCGAACGCCACGAATCAGATAGTCCACCTGACTATTGCAATAGTAGTCGAAGCGGTCGCCATGCGCGTAAGGGGCAAGCTCGGGAGTGAAAGTCTCGGCGCCGGTAATCTGCCGGAATTGCGCTGCCGTGATTGCGGTCGGCCACCGCTTGGCGCCCTGGAGCTTGATGTCCTCGCGGTAACTGATCGCCTGATTCGGGTACAGCGTCCACGGGACCAAGTCCACCAGATGCGTGCCGACGTCCGTAAGCCCTTCTCCCTGGTCATGGATATCGAAGAAGAAAGGCGGACGCGGGTTGGGGATCCCGGCGACAGTCTTCAGAATGTGGTGGACACTCTCCATGAACACCGCGGGTTGCTGTTCGTCAGCAGAGATCGCTTTGCCAAAGACCTGTGGATCGTTGACCAGTTCTCTTTGGAGTATCGTGGTGATCTCGTGCCGCTCGGTCATCATATCGTAGGCAATCAGGCCTTGCTGATCGGCCAAGGCCAATGCCGCCTCGAGGGCGGGGAAGTCCTCGGCGCGAATAATCCACGGCTTATCCGAAAGCACATTCAATCCCGCCTCGAGCGACGCCCTGATTTTTCCGATCTTGATCCGGTTTCGGCCTGCCAGCACGACGGCATTACCCGGACGCGCTGCGATCATCTCGTCGAGCGAGCGGGGACTACAGTGAATATCCAATTCCCAACTCGTGGGATCGTCAGGCCGGTTGTTGAACTGCTCGATGAGCTTCAGATAAGCCAGCAGATCTGGACCAAGCGGGGCGTAGACGGAAACACGTTTTGCAATTCCAGCCAGCATCTGTTTTTGGACCAGGGCCGCATGAAAGTGCGCTGGATCCAGGATGATCAGCTTGACGAAGGCGGAATCTGCCATAGAATCCGTTCCTGGCGCGGATCTCGTGCGACCTTTAGACGTTGCCGCTTGGCCGGCACGCATCTTAGAAGCTGCGGCGGACCCGGCAAGCAGCGCAGTTGCCCCTGCCGTTCTCAAAAACCCACGCCGATTGATTTGCCTGTCGTTCACCGGATGCTCCGCAAAGGACTATCACAGAATCAACAAAATTACGAGGCATTGCGGCAGCAAGCCTCACCCCTGGCTTGTCGGCACGCGGTCCGTGCCATACGGCGCCCGTTGCGGCCGGGAAAGCATTCGATTGGCCTCGTCATCGTTGATGAAGCGTTCAGCTTGCGGATGCCACGTCAGATCGCGGTGAAGTTGCATGGCCGCGTGGGCCAGCAGGCAAGCGCTGCAAGAACGATGTCCAACTTCGGCAGGCGCGGCCGGCGGCTTGCGCGTCCTTATGCTGGTCAGCCAGTCCAGGTGATGATCGTTGTCAGGGCTCCGGTGCAAATGGATTTCATTTGCCTTGATGCCGGCGGCCAGCATCCTCCGGTCGCTCGCGTCCAGCGCGGGGTTGGGTGACTTGAGGGCGGCGGGATCGCTGAGCGTGACTTGCCGGCCGCGCGTGACCCAAATCCAGCCGTCTTCGCCGATGAACTTGACGCCCGTGGGATACATTTCGCTGATGTAGACTTCCACCCCATGGGCATATGCCGCCCGCACATGGAACGGCCCATGCACGTCCCAAAGCCCCTGCTTAGGAAACTCGGCGCTGGCGACAATCTTCACCGGTCCAGTGTATTCGGTATCCATGGCCCAATGGGCGATGTCGATGTGATGCGCGCCCCAGCCCGTAATCATGCCGGCGCCAAACTGCTCGCAGCGCAGCCAGCCCGGGCGGTCGTACCGCCGATCCAGGCTCGAGGCCTGGGGATGCACACGTTTCTCCGTGTAGTACACCGTGGGCGTGGAGCCAAGCCACATGTCGTAGTTCAAGTTGGAGGGGACAGGCATTTCCGGTTCCGCGTTCCCCGCAGGATCCACCGGCAACCCGATGAGAATTTGTTGAATCCCGCCGATGCGGCCGTTGCGAACCAGTTCGCAGGCATAGCGAAAATTAGGGTCCGAACGTTGCTGGCTTCCCTGCTGGAAAATGCGGCCCGTCCGCTTCAGCATGTCGGCCATCTGGCGGCCTTCTTTGATGGTGAGGGAGGCAGGCTTCTGAAGGTAGATATCCTTGCCTGCCAGGGCCGCTTCCATGGCAGGCTGTGCGTGCCAGTGGTCGGGAGTGCTGATACAAACTGCATCGACGCTCTGGTTGTGAAGCAGCTCACGATAGTCGCCGTAAGTTCTGATCTCCGCGTATTTCCCTGCTCCAAACTTTTCTGCGTACGCCTGCTCCAGCAGTTGTTTGGCATCCGCCATACGGACAGTGTCCAAATCACAGACAGCAACATACCTGGCTATATCACTATTGCGCAGAATACCTTTGAACTCGGAGTCGCGGGCAATGCGCCCGCAACCAATTTGCGCCACCTGAATCAGGTTGCTCGGCGCGCTCCTGCCCAATACGCGAGCCGGTACGATCGTGGGAAAGCCGAGAGCCGCAGCGGCAGTCAGCGATCCTTTCAGGAATTGTCGTCGAGACCGTGAATTCGCGAAGCCCATGATTTTTCCCCTGGCGCCCGTTCATGCATCGGTGTTAACGAGAACTTATCTCTCGAACCTGGCGGCGCCGGCCCGACCCGCGGAAAGCGACACGCGAAACTTCATGGTCAGCGGCGCCTCGCTGTCCAGGCGGCGCAACTCCAGGCCGGGATACTCCACACCCAGAAACCCGTAATGGCGCAAGCACCAGCCGTTCGGCCAGCCTGGGTCAGAAGGATCGCTGGTAACGCGTGTCGTCGCCACCTTGCCGCCGTAGTTGCCGGTCAGTTCAGCCCAAGCTGCGGGAATGCGGTCGCTGTCAGGCGCGTCCTCTTGCGTTGTGGTGCGAATTTCGGTGTCAGTGCGCGGCGCGAAGCGGATCTCCAGCGCCCCACCATAGCCCTTGTCATGTTCGTGTGTTCCGCCAATCTCCACCTGTGCGTTGATCGAGCGCAGGCTAACCGTGATATCCAGGTCGCGGCGGCCGTCCACAACAGGAAACGCTGTGATCTCGACGTTCTCTTGTACTACCTCGCGATCTCCAACGTACCAGCCATCCTGGAACGCCAGTACAGCTTTGTCCATGTCGGCCTGCTTGCGATTCCACTTTTCGAACCGGGCTCGGATGCCCTTGATAGTCCAAAGGTCGTACGTCTTGCCGTCTACAACCACGATCGGCCACATCCAACTGATACCACGATGATGCGGGTGATCCTTCGGAAAATCGTCCGTCACCACAACGCCGTTGGGCGCATAAACAGGGTAAAGATAACAGCACCGCGCGCGATCGGGCGCGGTTCCCTCTTTAAGCATTGTGCCGTAGTTGTACACAAATACCAGCGCGCCCTGTTCCGTCAGCTCCACCGACCGGGAGTTCAAATCGCGAAATTTGAACTGTCCCATCGCCGTGGCCGGCGAGACCATGAGGGTAATCAGGGAAATTACCAGAGTCTTCATCACCAGATATCACCCGCATCAAGCACTTCGCCCAAATTATAGGCCGCTTCCCAGGCCCTGGTGAGGAAAAACTCGAGCAACCGGGGCCCGGCGCCGGGGCCAGTACCAAAGTACTGGTACTGGGGTTCCCTTGTGAGGTACTTCAGGCACAGTTAGTATCGCCAGAAGCACCGAAAGCTCTTAGCCTGTCTACGGTTGCAAGTGGTCACCGGCAGGAGGCCGAATGCCGTCGAACAACCCGAGGGGACGCATTCTCATTGTCGATGATGAACCCTCCATCTGCACGCTACTCATCGAGGGGCTGTCCCCCGAAGGATACGAGTGCCGCGCTGCCTCAGGTGGTGTAGAAGCTATCAACATCTTGGAACGTGAGCGCTTTGACGCGCTCATCTCCGACCTGCGGATGCCTGGTATCTCCGGCTTGGCGCTCTTGGAAGCCGCGCGCGCCAAATACCCGCATATGAGTTTCCTAATGGCCACCGGTGTGGACAATGTGCGCGTGGGTGTCGAGGCAATGAAGCTAGGCGCGGACGACTACATCGTGAAGCCCTTTCGTCTTGAAGCGGTCGCGATAGCCGTAGAGCGGGCGCTCGATAAGAAGCGCCTCGAACTGGAGGTAGAGACCTATCGCGAGCGCCTCGAGGAGATGGTGGAGGAACGGACCGGGCAGCTTCAAGCTGCCGTTTCGAGCATCCAGCAGACTTATGAGGAGATTCAGAGGACCTACGACGAGACCTTGCTGGCCCTTGGGGCGGCTTTGGCCTTGAAGCATAACGAGACCGACGAACACGCTCACCGGGTGACTCACTACTGCCTGGAGATTGCCAAAGCGGCGAACTGTACGGCCGAGCAGCTCACTCAGATTTTGCGCGGCTCCTACCTGCACGATATCGGCAAGATCGGAATCCCGGATGCGATTCTGAACAAGCCAGGCAAGCTGACGCCGGAAGAGGTCACCGTAATGCAGACTCATTCGCGCATTGGGTACGAACTGGTCTGCCATATTCCATTCCTCGCTCCCGCTGCGGAAATCGTTCTGACACACCAGGAGGCCTACGACGGGACAGGCTATCCGCAACGACTCAAGGGAGAGGAGATTCCCCTTGGAGCGCGTATTTTTGCTGTGGCTGATACGCTGGATGCCATGACCTCGGATCGCCCCTACCGGCGTGCCCTGCCGTGGACTGTAGCACGCGACGAAATCAGGCGAGAATCGGGGCAGCAATTCGATCCTCAGGTTGTGAAGGCCTTCTTCGCGATTCCGGAAAAGGTGTGGGAGGAAATCCGTGTCAAGGTCGTGCGGAACCGCAAAGAGCGAACCCTGTTGGCTGAGGCAGAGAGGAACCACCCTCTCCCTCGACTCGCTCCGGCTCTCGCATGCGCTGAATTGAGGGCGGACCACTGGGCAGAGAAAGAGGCGGCCCGGGGCGCCCCAGGAGAAGGCGGAATCATAACGAGCACCAAAGGCCTGAGAGAACGCGTGATGGCCAGTGGCCTGTTGTGGTTCCTTTGCCTGTTCCTGTCCTGTTTGGGGTGCGTAGTTCCGTTGCGCGCCGCACAGCTCCCTCCTCAAAAGTCAGGCCTTCCTTTGCTGACCCGCGTGGAACAGATTCGGAATCTTACGCCTGACGAAGCGAACCTGGGGTACCCCATCCTGGTCCGCGCAGTAGTTACTTACTTCAATCCGGCCGAAAATGACTTGTTCGTCCAGGACTCGACGGCAGGCGTCTGGGTTGACATCGGGAACGCCAAGCCGCCCCTCGAGCCCGGCCAGTTGGTGGAAGTCGAAGGCGTGAGCGGTACGCCGGACTTCGCGCCGTCAATTTACAAGCCTAAGATACGGGTCTTGGGCCAGTCATCCTTGCCCGTCGCGCGCCGAGTCACCTTCGACCGTATGGCTTCGACCAAGGAAGACAGCCAATGGGTGGAGATTGAGGGTATCGTCCACACGGCGAGCAAAGAGGGAGAATCGTTGAACCTTGATGTGGCGGCGGAGGGCGGCCGCCTGACCGTCGAGTTTCCAGGCTTCCATGCTCCCGTTCCCACTTCTCTTGTCGATGCCAAGGTGCGTATCCAGGGAGTGTGCGGCGCAATCTTTAACCAGAAGAATCAATGGACCGGTGTGATTCTTTATTCGCCAACCGTCAATCAACTCCACATCCTTGAGCCAGCGCTTTCCAATGCGTTTCTCGCCCCACGGCGTCCCATCACTAGTCTCCTGCGTTTCACCCCGCAGGGAGCATCCGGCCACCGTGTCAAAGTGCGGGGCGTGGTTACGCTGCAGCAGCCGGGGAGTTCGTTGTTCATCAAGGAGGAAAACGACAGCCTCCAGGTTCACACGCTCCAGGAAACTGCTGTGCAGGCCGGCGATCTGGTCGAGGTGGTGGGATTTCCCGCCGTGGGTGAGTACGCGGCGATCCTCCGCGATGCCGTCTTTAGGCGAGTCGGCTCGGGGCCTCCCCCCGTCCCCATTCCCGTCACAGCCGCCCAAGCGCTGGACGGCAGCCACGACGCTGACTACGTTCGCATCCAGGCGCGACTGCTGGATGCCACGCCGGGTCCCAACACCCTAAACATGGAGTCCGGCAACATACTCTTTCTGGCTCAGGTAGAGGATGCCGTGCCGAGCAAGCGTTTGCAGGCTTTGGTGCCGGGGAGTCTTCTTCAGCTAACCGGCATTTGCATGCTGCAGGCGGATGAAAGTCACAATCCGCGGGGCTTTCGGATTCTTCTGCGCTCGCTGAATGACGTCGCGGTAGTCCTGCCCCCGCCCTGGTGGAACATCAAGCGCATGCTCAGACTTATTGCTATCCTCGCGGCCTTGGTCCTGGCTTCCACACTCTGGGCCGTGTTGCTCAAACGGCAAGTGGCGGAAAAAACGGAGAGCATGCGCGATTCTCTGCAGCGCGAAGCCTCTGCTCGGGAACGTTACCAGGAGCTGTTCGAAAATGCCAACGACATGGTTTTTACTTGCGACCTCGAGGGCCACTTCAGCTCCTTGAACAAAGCCGGCCGGCGCATGACCGGCTGTGATCTCCCCGAGCTCCTGAAGATGAACCTCACCCATATTTTGGCGCCTGAATACGCCGCCCTGGCTCGCCAGATGCTCGAGGAAGCGAGCGAGGAACAACAACGCACCTACGAAGTGGAAATTGTAACCAAGAAGAACACCCGGTTACGCGTGGACTTGGGAACGCGCCTCATACAGCGAAGCGAAAAGCCGCCTGAGGTCCAGGGGATCGGCCGCGACATTACCAAGCACCGGAAGTTGGAAGACCAGCTTCGCCATGCGCAGAAGATGGAGGCCGCCGGGCGTCTGGCGGGCGGCGTGGCCCACGACTTTAACAACCTGCTGACCGTCATCTCCGGCTTTGGCCAACTCGTCTTGGGGCGCTTGGATCCTACCGACCCGAAGTATCCACACATGACCGAGCTGTTGAAGGCGGCGGATCGAGGCGCCACGCTCACGCGCCAGCTCTTGGCCTTTAGCCGCCAGCAGGTGCTCCAACCGCAGGTGCTGGATTTGAACGTCACTCTGGCCAACGTAAGCCGCATGTTGCGACACTTGATTGGTGAGGATATTGAACTGGTGATCGTCCCGGGCCCGGGCCTGGGGCGGGTGAAAGCCGACCCGGGTGAGATCGATCAGGTCATTCTGAACCTTGCGGTGAATGCCCGAGACGCCATGCCGCATGGTGGCAAGTTGATCCTGCAAACCGAAAACGTCAACCTCGATGAGGCTCGTGCCAGCGGTCACTACCCCATCCGTCCAGGTCATTACGTTCTGCTCACCGTGAGCGATACCGGATGCGGCATGGATGCGGAGACCCAAAAGCATATCTTCGAGCCTTTCTTTACCACGAAGGAGCAGGGCAAAGGCACGGGGCTGGGCTTGGCAACCGTGCATGGCATTGTCCATCAGAGCGGCGGGTACATCTATGTCTACACCGAACTGGGGAATGGCTCGTGCTTCAAGATTTATTTGCCACGGGTCGATCAAGTGGCGGAACCGGCGAAGGGCCGCCAAGCGGTCGAGCATCATGCGAGGGGTTCGGAAACCATCCTGGTGGTGGAAGACGAAGCGATGGTAAGAGATTTGACCCTCGAGGTTTTGAAGGAATCTGGGTACACCGTCATCGCAGCCGAGAGACCGGATGATGCCCTCAGAATCTGCGAGCAAAACCCGGAGGCCATCGATTTGCTACTCACCGACGTCGTCATGCCCGGCATGAGCGGCCTCGAGTTGGCCGAGCGCCTCAAGCCTGAGCGTCCGAAGATGAAGGTGCTCTATGTCTCGGGTTATACGGCGGACGCTGTCGCCCGGCACGGGATGTCGGATCCAAAGACTGCCTTTCTCCAGAAGCCTTTCGCGCCGGGCGCCCTGGTGCGCAAGGTGCGGGAAGTCCTCGAGATGGCCAGCGAGCAGCGACCAAGCTGATCCACCCGCCCGCGTGCCCTTTAGCTGCCTATGACAGCCTCTGGCGGCTTAGGCTCTGCCCCGGCCGCTCCTAAACCAACATTGCCGCCTGGCTCTGGCACTGCCGCGACAATCCTGCGGTATTCGTCTTCTGTAAACGCGCGGAGGGTCTCGGTCCTGGCGCCGCCTTTTGACGCCACGGTGAGAAGTAACTTGGCTACTACCTCATCGCTCGGCGCCTCGAAAGAGATTACGAGATCGTATTGTCCCGTCACCATGTAAAACCCCTTCAGTTCCCCGCCCACAGACTTGAGGAGCTGCTTGAACGCATCTAACCTGGCAGGGCTTTCCTTGATTTGTGCGACACCTTGCTGAGTCCACCGTAAGAGAGTGACGTACGTCGGCATGGTTGCGTCTCCTTTTGTGTTGGGTTTCCCTTTGCGTTTTTGGGCTAAGAAGAAGTATACACCGTGCCTCGTCCGAATGCCAGGTTCGCCCGACGGATGTCGCTCAGCGGATGGCGACGCCATTTGGTATTGTAGCGGCGAGTTTACCTCGCCCAACGGCGGCGTAAAGCCGCCGCTACACTTGGCTGGACCGCTGCCACGCAACGAAGCGTGACTCGTGGCAGTCAAAAGAGCGCCAGCCGCGCAAAGCGTAAGGGAGAGGCAAAAAAAGTTCTTGACAAGTCAACTGTAGCGGTGTATCAATACAGCATGCTGCTCCACGTCAACACCGCTTCCGGCGTTCCCACCTACCTCCAAATTGAAACGCAGGTGAAGCACTACATCGCAGCCGGCGCCTTGACGCCCGGAGATGCGTTGCCGTCGGTGCGCCAGCTCGCCTCAGATTTGCGCATCAGTACCAATACGGTCGCCCGCGCCTACCAAAACCTCGAGCGCGATGGAATCTTGCGCACGGTCCCTGGCGGCCGCACCTACGTGGGTGAGAATCCCGGTAGCTTTCTGAAAGCGGAGAGAGTCCGGCGTCTTCGGCCGTATGCCCGGCAAATCGCCGTCGAGGGAACACAGTTGCGGCTCGATCCGCGTGAAATCATGGAATTGGTGCAGCAGGAGTTGGATGCCTTGGAGGAAGAAAATGAACGATACAGCAATCTGGACCGAAAAGCTCGTTAAGACCTATCCCGGTGTGAGGGCTGTCGATGGGCTCAGCCTGAACGTCCCACGCGGTGTCGCTTATGGTTTCTTGGGACGCAACGGCGCCGGAAAGACCTCCACAATCCGGATTTTACTAGGATTAGCACGGGCTACGGAAGGCCACGGCAAGGTCCTGGGATTCTCCATCGGTCGCGACCAAATTGCGATCCTCGAGCGCACGGCGTACGTGAGCGAGAGCAAGACTCTATACGGGGGCCTCACGCCTCGGGAACTCGTGCGCTTCACTCGCGGATTCTATCCCAACTGGTCGGATCAAGCTGTCGAGAAGTATTCGCGCTTGTTCGAGATTCCGATGGACCGTCCTTTCGCAAAGCTCTCGCAGGGGAATCGAACGAAAGTCTATCTTCTTCTGGCGTTGTCACAGGGGGCGGATTTATTGGTTCTCGATGAACCGGCGACGGGGCTTGATCCCGTCGTTCTCGATGAATTCCTGTGCATCCTTGTCCAAGACGTAATCGCTGAAGGCCGGACGGTCTTCATCTCCTCGCATCAACTCTCCGACGTGGAGCAGATTGCTGACTGGATCGGCCTCATCGATCACGGAAAGCTGCTGCTCGAGGCGAGGCTGGATGATATCAAGAGCCAGTTTCGATGTGTTACCGCCGCCGGCAATGCCCTGCCACAAACAGAGTCCCCCGAAGTCTTGTTGCTGGCTTCGGAGGGCAGCTTCTACAAATACCTTGTCAAGAAGAACGCGGACGCCTTTGCCGCTGAACTCAGCCGGCAGGGTGCAACCGTAGCGGAAGTTTCTCCCCTGGGTTTGCGGGAGATCTTCCTTGCACTGGTCCGAAAGGAGGAGCCATGTACTTCTGGAAATGTTGGCGGGATACCCGCAGCCGTTTCATCTTCTCTCTCATAGCGTTTCCGGTGCTCTGTGTTTTGTTCACTTTCATTTCCGTCCGGCTCGGTTGGGGCGTTAAGCCGCCGACTGTGATTCAATCGTGGTCGGAAACCACCGAAATTGTCCTGGGAGGTTGGACTGCCTTTTTCAGTCTCTTGTGGGGATTGGTGGTGGGATCATCAGGCCTGGGCGAGGAGTTCAAAGATAAGACGCTGGATTTCCTGCTGGTTCGGCCACGTGCGCGAAGATATTGGGTGTGGATGGGCTGGTTGGAGGGGGTCTGGGAGCTAAGCCTGATGATTCTTCTATCCGTAGGGGCGACTTTCGGGACGCTCGTCTATCTGACGGGCCAGGTTCAAACGTGGTGGCCCCTGGCAGCGGTTCTGCCGCTGGCTCTGGGTGGCGCCGTGACTTATGGCGTGACTTATTTTTTGACGCTCGTCGCGCGCAGCGGCCGGCAAGGCCTCAGTTACGGCTTTGGCATACTCTTCATCGATTTACTGCTGCCTGTCGCCCTGGCCTACTACTGGCATATCAATTTCCCTTCGGTCTGGGGGTTCATGATGGCCGCGTGCAAGTGGCTTGCGAGTGTCTCGGGGACTTTCCCCGCCGGTCCGCTCGCTTTTTGGACCATCATCGCCCTGGCGTTCCCATTAGCTACCGAGTTGCTTCTGGAGCGCGCAGAGGTATGAGTCTGGAAGGGAGCCCAAACATGTGGAAACGGATTTCCGCTGAAACGTTCGTGCAGGATCTTCGTTATGGGGCCAGGGGGCTGCGCAGGAACCCCGGTTTCACGGCGATCGCAGTGCTCACGCTTGCTCTGGGCATCGGCGCAACCACGGCGATCTTTACAGTTGTCAACGCCGTGCTGCTTCGCCCCTTGCCCTACCCCCATCCCGAGGAACTGGTCTATGTGCAGCAGGTCTTGGGAAACTACGGCGTGAATCCTTTTGTGTGGAACAGGGAATTTGTGGCCTGGAGGAATCAGGGCCGAACGCTCAGCCCGGTTGCCGCCTACATGTTCACTTGGTTTAACCTCACCGGAGGGGGCGAGCCGGAGCGAGTAAACAGCGGCATTGCCAGTGCTTCTTTCTTTTCTCTCCTGGGTGTCCGACCCGTGGTTGGACGGCTCTTTCTTCCCGAGGAGGACCGTCCCGGCGGCCCGGCTGTAGCCATCCTAAGTTATTCTTTATGGAAGCGGCGGTACGGTGGCGATCCGTCAGTAGTCGGCAGGGGCGTCACTCTGGACGATAGGGTTTACACGGTTGTAGGCGTGCTACCCTCCACCTTCGTTATTCCCGATCAGATGCGGATTGAGTATGCCCTCTGGGTGCCACTCGCCGAGGGTGACACGCCGGGACCGTTCCGCGTGATTCGGGCCATTGGCCGCCTCAGGCCAGGAGTGAGCGTGTCAACAGCGCAGGCGGAACTGAACACGATCGCGCAGTCTGCGTTGCGAAAAGGCATTAACGTCAGTATCGTGCTCTCGGCCTGGCAGGAACAGATCAGTCAGAAATTCAGGCCCTCGCTGTTGCTGTTCCTCGGTGCGGTAGGCTTTCTGCTCCTCATCGCTTGCGTCAACGTGGCCAACCTTTTGCTCTCCCGCGCCGCGAACCGTCAAAAGGAGATTGCGGTGCGGTTGACCGTCGGCGCCGGTCGATCGCGAATCGTTCGCCAACTCCTCACCGAGAGTGCGCTTCTGGCTCTGCTCGGCGGACTGCTCGGATTGATTTTGGCGCGTTCGGCCAAGGATCTGCTGGTAACGTTTATTACTCCGAACCTGCCGGCGCTCGAACCGATCATCCTTGACCATCGAGTGCTGGCGTTTTGCCTGGCTTCGGCCATGGTCACCGGAATAGCCTTCGGCCTGGTTCCTTCCTTTCAGGCCTGCAGGGTTTCATTAAGCGAGGTGCTTAAGGATGCCGGCCGCAGCGGCGGCGAACTTAGGTCCGGCACGCTTTTTCGCAACCTGCTTGTCGTCTGTGAGACCGCCCTGGCCATGGTCCTTCTGGTCGGCGCTGGCTTGCTTTTCCGGAGCTTCATGCAAGTACGAGGAATCGACCCCGGATTCAAGTCCGCCAACACCCTGAGCCTGACCGTAGATTTGACACTCTCCAAGTATCCAACGCTGAAGGAACAGGCAAAGTTCTTCGAACGGGTGATGGAAGGGATCAAGAGCTTAGATGGAGTGGACTCAGTAGGTGGCAGCGGCTCTCCGCCGCTCGGGGGCCGATTGAATTCCGTCAGCGATCTAGCGGTCGAAGGGCGCTCGGAAAAAATACCCATGGCGTTTGTCGCCACCATCAGTCCGGATTATTTTCGCACCATGCGGATTCCTCTCAAGCAAGGACGTGATTTTGACAACAGGGATCGTGACGGATCCCCGGGTGTTGCCATGGTCAACGAGTCGTTCGCTCGCCGCTACTTTCCCCATGAGATTTGCCTTGGCAAACAGGTCGAGAATTGGGTTCACAAGAACGAGTGGTTAACCATCGTGGGTGTAGTCGGTGACGTTCGCGGGTGGGTGGAAAGAGAACCGGAACCGGAAATATACTTGCCCTACTTGCAGGCCGGCGAGCCTTACATGACTCTGCTCGTTCGCACAGCAGGAAATCCACGGTTGTGGGAGGGGGCAGTGCGCAGGCAGATTGCGAATGTAGACAAGGACCAGCCACCGCATGATGTTGCAAGCCTGGATGAACTCCGATCCGGTTCCTTTACATCACGACGGGTCAACCTGCTTCTGCTCGGCGCATTTGCGACGCTGGGCCTGATCCTTGCCTCGGTGGGCATCTACGGCGTGGTGTCCTATTCGGTCAGCCAGCGCACGCATGAAATAGGCGTGCGCCTGGCATTGGGCGCTGAAAGCGGCGCTGTGCTTCGGAGCGTGATCGCAAAAGGACTTTGCCTGGCATTGATCGGTACCGGAATCGGCGTCGCGGGCTCGCTGGCTGTGACTCGCTTGTTGCGCACCATGTTGTTCGGTGTCCAGTCCACTGACCCGCCGACGTTCGTTGCTGTGTCCCTGATCCTTCTCGCTGTGACCTGCCTTGCGTGCTACATTCCCGCGCGCCGGGCAGCCGAGGTCGATCCCATGGTGGCGCTGAGATATGAATGAAGAATGACGAATGGTGAATAGTAAATAGTGAATTGTAAATAGTAAATTATAAATGCTGGAGCAGCGCGGACCTCCGTCTCTGAGGTCCGCGGCTCTTCCCCGATTGACCCTGCAAAACACGCAGGCCCGCGCCACCGCGTACCGCGCTCGTCCGGCCGACGAAAAAATCTTTTACAACATACGAAGATTTTCGTTGACATTACGAAGCTCTTCGTAGTAGTGTGTGTTTATGAGCCATCGAGATCTTCCCAAACCGACTGCCGGGGAGCTGGAGATTCTCCACGTTCTGTGGGAGCTTGGCCCTTCGACGGTCCGAAGAGTATACGAAGCGTTAAGTGAAAAGAAACCGATTGGATATACAACCGTCCTAAAGCTGATGCAGATCATGACTAGCAAGGGGACCTTGCGCCGCAACGAAGAGCAGCGAGCGCACGTGTACGAAGCCTGCCTGCCCGCCGAGAAGACAAAGCGCCAGCTTGCCGCCGATGTGCTGCAGCGGGTGTTCGAGGGCTCGGCGAGCGAACTGATGATGCACGCGCTGGAAGGCCGAAAAACGTCGCGCAAAGAGATCGAACAATTGCGCCGTCTTCTGGATGAACAGGAGAGGAGACTACGATGACGCATCCTGCTGTTCCCCTTCCTCCGGTTGTAGTGCAGTCCTTGGGATGGGCATTGCTGCACTTTGTCTGGCAGGGCGCCGCGCTCGCCGCCGCGTTATCCCTTCTGATGGCCTGGTGCCGGAGGGCTTCGACGCGTTATTTGCTGGGTGTAGGCGCGCTGGTTTTGCTCGTGGCAGCGCCCGTTATCACGTTTCTGTTGTTGTTACCTCGCCCTCGCCCTTCTATCGCGTGGACGGCCATGCCCTCCGGAGCGGTAGCCGTTGAATGGGTGCAGGCAACTGTAGCCAGAGCGCCAACTTCGCCGGCCGCTCCACAAAGGCCACTCCAGTCCGATCGGTTGATTTGGCTGGTGGAGTTGTGGTTCGCCGGTGTGGCGCTCTTCAGCTTGCGCGCCACAGGGGGAATCCTCCTGATCGAGAGATTAAAGCGCCGAGGCGTCCGGCCCGTATCCTCCGAGCTGCTCAAAATGTGCCAGATGCTTCAGCGGCGGCTGGGAATCGATAGGGCAGTGCACTATTGCGAGACCCGGCTGGTGGCGGCTCCGGCGGTGATCGGCTTGTTCCGGCCGGTGGTCCTACTGCCCGTGAAGGCGCTGACAGGGCTTTCGGAAGCCCAACTCGAGGCCATAATCGCCCATGAGCTGGCGCACATCCGTCGCCTCGATTCTCTGATGAATTTGTTCCAGGTCGGGGCGGAAACTCTGCTCTTCTATCATCCGGCCGTTTGGTGGGTGAGCCGGCGGATTCGCGCGGAGCGTGAGAACTGCTGCGACGACGAGGCCATTCGGGCCTGTGGCGACGCAGTCGGTTATGCTCGCGCGCTCACGCTGCTGGAGGAGAGGCGGAGCGCGCCGGTCCTGGCTATGGGGATCAACCGAACCCCGTTGGCAGCCCGCGTGCTCCGGTTGCTCGGCCTGCAAGAAATCCGCGGAGGCCTGCGGGGCGCCGGATTAGGCATGAGCCTTCTGTGCCTGGCGGGCGCGCTCATTGCGGGCCATGGATGCTGGGGCGTCGCAAGAGCATCGTTCGGCATGCCTGCGCCTGCGAGACAATCGGCTGCGATCCAACACGCCTCAGCGGTCGCAGCGCGGCGGAAGTTGATTACTCTGCCTGTTGTGGCGAACCGTCAACCAGCGGGATCGCCTGCCCAGACCTCGAGCCGCGAACCGGCGCCAGAACCTCAAAACGCCGAGAACTCGAGCAGCGAGAGACAAGAGAGAGGTTTTATTGAGCAAATGAGGGACGCGGGGCTGAGGGACCTCACGGTCGACCAGCTTATCGCGCTGAAGTTACAAGGCGTCACCCCCGACTACGTACGGCAGATGCGCGCTCTTGGACTGAACTTAAACGCTGAAGAAGTGATCCAGATGCGCGTGCAAGGTGTTACGCCGGAATATGTCAAGGAAATGCGCGCGATGGGACTGAAGTTCTCCGCAGAGCAGTTGGTGGGAATGAAGGTGCAGGGCTTAACCCCGGAATATGTGCGGGAAATGCACGAACTGGGATTCCAACCTGATGCAGACACTCTGGTTGGAATGCGGGTGCAAGGTGTTACGCCGGAATATGTGCGGGAAATGCATGATCTGGGATTCCAACCTGACGCAGACACTCTGGTTGGGATGCGGGTGCAAGGTGTTACGCCGGAATATGTCAAGGAGATGCGCGCCACCGGCCTGAAGCTCACGGCAGCGCAGTTGGTAGCCATGCGGGTGCAGGGCGTCACGCCCGAATACGTGAAGGCTCTCCAAGCGGCAGGTCTGAGAAATCTCGCCAGTGAAGATTACATCGCGGCGAAAGTTCAGGGTATCACGCCGGAATTTGTGGAGAAGGCGCGCCAACACGGCTTCCAGAACCTGTCTTTGGACAAGCTCATCCAGTTGAAATTCGCCGGGGTGCTGTGACCATCGGCTTGATTGTAAAGATGGGGAGGACTCCATGAAGCTTTCGTGCATTCGATGCTTGGTTTTCCTGGGGATCTGTGCCCTCCTGGGAGTGAGGACAGCCCGGCCGGAAACGCGGACTGGTGACTGGACGATGAACCTTTCGGACGTTGCCGGCCACGTCCACTTTTCCTTGATCGAGTCTCGTCACGATGGCCATTCCGAATTCAGCTCTGATTGGCCCTTGAGCGCATTCCAGGGCTTGGACGCCTCCAAGTCCGGCCGGCACGAGGTCCATTTCACAGTCTCCCGCGATGCCGGTAAATTCGACTGTGAGGGGTTCCTGGACAACGGCCACGGGGCAGGGTTATTCCACTTCCATCCCAACCTGCAATATCCCCAAGAAATGAAAGCGCTGGGCTTCGAGGGAGTGGCTGAGGAAAAGCAGCTCGCCATGGCGGCCCAAGACGTGAGCCTCGAGTTCGCAAGGGCAATGAAAGGCGAGCACCTGGAAGGACTGGATACCGACAAGCTGATCGCGTTCCGCATTTTCGGCGTGACGGCAGACGTCATCCATCAAATACGCGCGGCGGGACTCGACATTACCTCGAGTGATAAGCTCGTGGCGTTCCGCATCCATGGCGTAACGCCGGAAATGATCCGGACGCTCCGCCAAGAGGGATATAACCCGGATGAAGATAAGCTCATCGCGCTGCGGATTCACGGCGCCACACCGGAGTGGATGGCCGAAATGAGCAAGTTGGGTTACAACCATCTTGATCTGGATAAGCTCGTCGCTTTCCGCATTCACGGCGTGACGCCCGAGTTCATCGAGAAATTGAATCAGCTCGGCTACCCACATCCCGAACCGGACCAATTAATTGCCATGCGGATTCACGGCGTGACGCCGGAGTTCATCGAGAAATTGAAGCAGCTCGGCTACCCGCATCCAGAGCCTGACCAATTGATTGCCATGCGGATTCACGGAGTCACGCCCGAGTACATCACCAGTATGCGCTCGCAGCACGGCATGCAGAACCTCACGATCGAACAACTGGTGAACCTGCGCATTCATGGCATCGATTAGCAAGGAAGAAATTCACCACAGAGGGCACAGAGGCCACAGAGAACGGCAAGAATCATCCCGGCCGTCATTCCCGCGAAAGCGGGAATCCAGCGCATCTAAAGAAAGTTGGACCCCCGCGTGCGCGGGGGTGACGGCAGGTCCAACCGAAAATCCAGACCAAGTCACAGACAGACCAAGTCACAATTGAAATATTTCCGTGCCGATGCTAACCTTCTCTCATTGGCATAGTCTAACTATGGTAAGGAGGCAAGTGCATGCACCAGGACGAAATCCCTCCCGGAACGCTTTATTTGTTGATCTTGAAAGCACTGGCTCGCGCCGGGGAATTGCATGGCTACGAGATCGCCAATTGGATCGAGCACGTTTCCGACGACGTTTTGCAGGTTGAGGAAGGCTCGCTTTATCCCGCGCTTCAGCGCATGTTGATTAAAGGCTGGGTCACCGCAAAATGGGGCGTTACGGCGGGGAATCGTCGGGCGCGCTACTACCGCCTCACGGCATTAGGCCGGAAGCAGCTCGAGGTTGAAGTCTCGCAGTTCGAGAGAGTCGTACAAGCCATCACGCGGGCAATTCAGACGGCGTGAGGAAGACCAGTGGTTAGTGGTCAGTGGCTAGTGGCTAGAAAAGCAGTTATCGGTAGATAGCGGTTATCGGCGCTCTCTTTGCTCCGCGTCTAGCCACTAGCCACTAACCACCAGCCACTTGGCTCTCACGAGGAAACATGTTCACTGAAATCGCCAGACGGCTCCTGATGCTGCTTCGTTGCGGGCAATTCGATGCTGACCTGGATGAGGAGATGCGCCTGCACCGCGAGTTGCGCGAGCAGGAAGAGATCGAGCGCGGCCTTTCACCAAAGGAAGCTCGCTACGCCGTGCAAAGACGTTTCGGCAACGATTTGATTCTGCGAGAGGAGAGTCACGACATGTGGGGATGGAACTGGCTTGAACATCTGGTGCAGGACGTTTGCTACGGCCTGCGCATGTTGAGGAAGAACCGCGGGTTCGCTGTGGTCTCGGTGCTGACCCTGGCGCTCGGCATCGGGGCTAATACGGCGATCTTCAGCGTGGTCGAAGCCGTCCTGATCCGCCCTTTGCCCTATCACGATCCGGGCCGGCTGATTTGGATCTCGCGCGTTCTGCCGGCGCTTCACGCTCGGCTGGTCGCCAGCACGGATTACATCGCCTGGCTCGAACAGAACACGACGCTGACGGGAATCTCAGCCCTTGACGAGTCACAAACCTTCAACCTTACCGGCCGCGGCGTGGCACAGCGAGTGCCGGGAGCGCTGGTCTCCTCGAATTTCTTTTCCATGCTCGGGGCCCAGCCCTTCCTGGGACGCGCCTTCACGGCGGGCGAGGACCGGCCCGGCGGCCATCCGGTGGTGCTTCTCACCTATTCATTCTGGCGCCGTC
>Ga0326727_10003246_pt1 | contig 52688 bp, 39 predicted proteins | sample MB2enrmetagenome_FD_207643 | JGI IMG/M metagenome (GOLD analysis project Ga0326727, IMG submission 207643) | Lab enriched peat soil microbial communities from McLean, Ithaca, NY, United States - MB29MY | ecosystem: Environmental > Terrestrial > Soil > Wetlands > Peat | place: USA: New York...
CTGCACGGCGGAGACGGAAAACGAGGAAAATGACGACGAGGATTGAGCGGCGAGGAGCGATCAAGCGGCCGGAGGGGGCCGGTTCTGGATCGGCGCCAGAGAGGGGTTCTCCACAAAAGAAGAAGGGAGATTGCTGGGCCCGGCCATGCCCACAAAGGCGGCCGATATGCCGGTAAAGCTGGGCAATGGAAGGGCTGCGGTTGCCGGCAAGATGGAATGCGGGCAGGCGCCGTGGTCGTGATCGCGGCGTGCGCAGCAATCGACCTCCGCGGGGTTTTGCGCCGCCACCAGGTCGTCGGTCATGGAGATGGCCGGCAGCAGGATCAGGATGACCACCGCGAGGGCTACCATCTGGATGCGGCGATCCGTAGCTCTGCGCGGTGCTGTGCGCACCCATGCGCATAACATCCACACGGCCACCAATGCCCAACCGAGATTGAGAGTCAGCTCCATTCCAAGAGCCAATTCTATATTAGGAACGAAGGTCAACGGAAAGTCCCTGTTTCTGATGGGTTGGACGGAAATTCATGAGTCGCAGGTTGAGATTCCCTATAAGATTCATAAACTTTGACTTTTCTCTCAGCCCGGAGCGTGCCGACCGGCCCAAAACGGACCCGTTGCGTCCTTTCGGCGGCCTTCTTTGCTCATGGCGCCCTGCGCCGTTGACCTTGGCTGCGAATGCCCCTTAAGATGAAGGAGTTGGCATTGCGCACCCTTCGATGGGGCCAGGCCACACGGCTGCAAGTCGCCGCCACGTGCGCTTGTTGCCCCCTCGTTCAACGGCAGGACAGCTGACTCTGGATCAGCATATCGGGGTTCGAATCCCTGGGGGGCAGCCAATTTAGAATCAAGCACTTACCTCCAAAATAAGCCCGCACGGAAGCACTCACGCAGGTAGCGTTAAGTCCTTTAAAGGCGCATTTGGGCGCACGCGGTATGGCACACTTTACGGCACACCTGACTCCATGCCGCGGGGAGACTGTCAGGGATACTCGGCTGGACCGCTTCCCGAACGCCAGGTCCGGGTATCGACTTCGAATAAACCTCACCTGGTTGTCGCGAAAAACCATCGTCCTTCCCACTATTCGTATGGAGTCGTTTGAGGATTCACCAGATGCCGACCGTCATGGTCGATATCAAACCAGTTGTGGGCCAAGGCGGCGCCTCTGGCGAGCGAGTGCGTGGGGCCGAACCCCACGGACCGGGGAAAACTGGCAGCAAGCGAAGTTTATTGGCGGACGGCCGTGGCGTCCCGCTGTAGTTCGTCGCCATTGGGGCCAACGCGGGAGACCGGGATCGAACCGCGACATTCAGCTTGGGAAGCTGTACGTAAATTGAAAACAAAGAACATGGCGGATTCTCGTACCCCATTCTGGCGATTGGTAATACGGGATTTTCAAAAATCTGCTTGGCAGAGTCCTTAATGGAGTTCAAACGGAGTTCACTTCGCACTGCTTATCTTCCCGATTGCAGTCGCAAAGCTCGCCGACCTCCAGAGAAGCAGGAACCCGCGTTAGTCTCTTGATGTGAGAGAAAAGAGGATTTGAACCACAGTGGCCGGAGAAAACTTCTCTATACGCTCAATCGTGGCAACCTCGTATTCGGTGGGTTTGCCCGGAACCCCCTCAGCAACCAGCTTCAATGTCCATTTCATCCCAACAGCTTAAGCCACCCCACAACTTTGCATGCTCTTGCGGGTATGAGCCCAGAGCAGGATCTCAGGCACACAGAATAGGAATATTCCAGAATGATATAAAGAAGCTGCCCTATCGCCATCTGGTGGGAAGAACTGTAGTCTATCTTGATGACTTATGATTCTGAGCTTGAGGCACTGATGAAGTTGGGAAGGGTAGCCATTTGTTTGTGCGCGGGTATCGTGGCTTTGATCGCTTTGATGCCCCCCTCAGCTTCTGCACAGGAGTCACCTGAATACCGTAATCGGGTTGAGACGGTGCGCAGAACACCCGGATTCGTCGCCCTATGGGATTTCGTGAAGCGCAAGGATGGACGCTTTGCGGCGTACCAAGCCAAGGGGGATCGCCACGATTTCACACTTGATGCAATGAACTATGTGCAGGCCTACTGGAATGCCGGACGGCCGGCGACATACGACGATTTTCCTCTGCTGGGCCGGGGGCCTTTCGGGCAGGCGATCCGTATCCGTCGAGAGACAGACGACAATCTGCGGCCGATGCTGTTGGTGCCAAGGGAGCGCTTACAGGACTCGGGGCTGGATGTCAAAGGGCCCGGGAAGTCAGTGTCTGTGGTGGTTTGGCTGATTCGCGAGAGTGGCAATCATGCCATCGCCGGGATCTGGGACGAAGGAACCGACTTGCAGGAGGCGAACAGCGGGGTAAAGCGCGTGGTGCGAGGCAAACGCCAATACGCCCTGTTTGCTGGTCTCGCAGCAAATGATGGCTGCGTTGCAGCCCATCTATCGGAGAATGGCGCTGGATCCTTCGGGGATAAGTATGCGCGAAATCTGGCAGTCACGCCTGAGGTCATACCGACCGTTCCGGCCGATTCGACACCGGAAGTGCTCGACCGTTCGTGGTCTACTGTCGGCTTTACCTTTAATAATAAGGAGCACACATTGACTGCGTACCTGAACGGGAAGGCCTCAGAGATGTGGGTGGAGAATCCCGAGGAAGATCCCTTCTTCCGATGGGTGGCCAAAGGCTGGGTCCAGGCAAACTTGCATAAGATTCCGGGCCTGCAGCCGGGCGAAGATCCGGCGTTTCCAGCGGATCAGTATTACGAACCACCTGAAGTCAGGCCGCTGTCCCGAACTCTGGTCAGCGATAATGAAGTCGAACGAGTTGAGATTCTGACGTTTCCGTTTACCAAGGTTCGCGTGACCCTGCGGAAGCACTCAAGCAGAAGCCTGGATGTTGTTAAGCGCGAGTTGATTGGTCTGCGCGTCAATCCATTCTGGTTTGGCCACAATCTTTACACCCCAGCGACTCCCGAACAGGGTGGTCCCTTCACCATCGGACGAGTGGTTCACACATCGAGAGCAGTTGGCTTTACTGGATACATTGGCGGTGTGGCCGTATTCGCTCGCGCGTTGACGGCCGCAGAAATGGCGCGATTGGCAGAGTTAGCAAGGCTTCCGCTTGAATTTCCCGGCCAGCCCCCGAATTCAGAAGAGCAGCCTGATTCTCAGCATACGGCCAGGTGAGGTTCCGGCTTACGCCTGCGCCACCGTCTCGGCTAAAAAACAACCGTTCGCCAAGTGCAGCAGCAGAATGCGCAATATCGTCTCCAGACTTTTGATATCGGGCTCGCCGCATCGCGCCTCACAACCGGGCCTGCTCTTTCCATCCTTCTGGAAGAAACCTTTGCAACACGTCCCAGTTCTCAAACTCACCATCTGCAACAAGGGCGTTCATAGACAGGATGGTATTCCTATCTGTCATGAAAATCGCTGCTCCTATGTTAAAGCTTGGTCGGCTCTGCCGGGGATGCATATCAATATGCCTAGGATGATTCGAGCTTCGAACAAGCGATGCGAAAGGTATACAACTATCGATCGCGTGCCTTTCATCGAGCCATGCCTTTTCCGGTACCGTTGTGTGAGCCACCGTTTTTGGAGCCAAGTTGGCCGTGCCCGCTGAACGCATGCTTGTTTGCGGGGTTTACCAGAAAGGCAACAGCTGGGTCGAGAAGGCACCACAATGAGAGAACATCGTCCAAGCGAGTTGTACGGCGAAGGTAAGTGGAAGGTCAGATGCAGGGTGAGTCAATCTGTCTCATATGATCTTCTCACTCACTTAGACATTAGCTCGCCAGGCAATAGCTTGCAAGCAGGCTTTACTCACGTTGTTGCAGGCGATGCCTGCCCCTGGAAGATTGTGTGGAGCGGCCTGAATGGTGTGCGGTTCTCATTTGACCATCCTTAAATTGGAAGGATGATAGAGTTATAGAGTTATAGAGTTATTGAGCGCAGCCGATTGCACATTCGCCGTCAAGCCAGCTGACCCGTACCATCGAGACGGCCACTTGCACGACGGACTGCATGAGTTCCGTGTTCACTTCTTTGCCAATCAATGCCTGCTTGTAATCGGCGCGCAGTCCACAAACAGTGCCTTGGAAAGGATTTGTGTTGCGAATGAATTCGAATCGTTGCAATGCTGGCGGCCTAGTCAATGCGTTCGACGCCGCTCTGTGGAAAAACTCCTGCCTCCGCTCCATTCTTGCCTGGGCCGTCCTCTGCCTGGTAACGGCTGGATGCGAACCGAATGCAGTAGCACAAGCCACCATTGCTACTTCTACGCACCATGCGAGCACAGCCACGCGTTCATCAAACACCCAGCTCGCCGATCCAGCTCTCGAAGTCCGCGTAGATCGTCTGCTCCGCCAGATGACTCTTGAAGAAAAGATCGGGCAGCTCGTTCAATACAACGATACCGGCGATGCCTCTACTGCGCTGCCAGCTAAGGTCCGGCGAGGCGAAATGGCCGCCGTAACCCCGAGATCGCCAATCATGTGAATGCTACGCAGCTGGCTGCCACAGGCCGGCTTGGTTCGATGCTCAACACTATCGGCGCCGAGCGCACGAGCACTTATCAGCATCTAGCTGTAGACAAGAGCCGTCTGCACATCCCTCTGCTCTTCGGTGCGGATGTCATACACGGTTTCCGCACCATCTATCCAGTGCCCCTAGGTCTGGCCGCGAGCTTCGATCCGGAGCTCGTCGTTGCCCTCTCCCACATGGCTGCCGAAGAGGCCACGACAGCGGGCGTTCGTTGGTTTTACTCCCCGATGGTGGACATCAGCCGCGATCCCCGCTGGGGCCGAACCGTGGAAGGCGCAGGAGAAGACGCCTATCTCGGCGCCGCCATGGCCCAGGCCTACATACGTGGCTACCAGGGCGATAGCCTCTCGAAGCCAGGCAACGTTGCCGCTTCGGTCAAGCATTTCGCCGCCTATGGCGCTGCCGAGGCCGGCCGCGAGTACAACACCACAGACATGTCCGAGATCCGGCTCCGCCAGGATTACCTGCCTCCTTACCAGGCCGCTGTCGAGGCTGGAGCCGCCACCATCATGAGCGCCTTCAACTCCCTCAATGGCGTACCATCGAGCGCCAATCCGTTTCTTCTTACCAGGATCCTGCGCGGGGAGTGGGGCTTCAACGGGTTCGTCGTCAGCGACTATACCGCCGTGATGGAATTGATGAACCATGGCATCGCCAACGATCCTGTGGCTGCTACCCGCAAAGCCATCACCGCCGGCGTCGACGTCGATATGATGTCTCACTTCTACGACACGCAGTTACCTGGGCTCATCCGTTCTGGCCAGGTTCCAATGGCTGTGGTCGATGAGGCTGTCCGGGGCGTGCTCCGGGTAAAGTTCGCAACTGGCCTGTTTGAACATCCCTATGCCGAAGGCGTCGAGGTAACGGCTGCCGTCGCCGAGCACAGGCCGCTGGTGCGTAAGGCGGCTGAAGAGTCATTTGTCTTGCTTCAGAACGACAAGCTAGCTGATGGCGCGCCGTTGCTTCCGCTTTCACCGGCACTCAAACAGGTCGCTCTGATCGGACCGCTCGCCGACGACAAAGAAGACATGGTTGGAGCCTGGGCCGGCGCCGCCAACAATCGCGACATAATCACTCTTAGCCAAGCGCTGGCACAGCGCGCCCAGCAATCGGGAGTCACTCTGCTCTACTCCAGGGGAACTGCGATCAACGACACATCGCAAGCTGGTTTTCCCGAAGCCATCGAAGCGGCCCGCGCGGCCGATGTTGTCATTCTTGCGCTCGGAGAATCGGGCGCCATGAGCGGCGAAGCAGGCTCGCGTGCATCCCTTGATCTGCACGGCAACCAGCAGCAGCTTCTTGAAGCCGTCGTCGCTGCCGGAAAGCCGGTGGTTCTGCTTATCTTCTCTGGTCGCCCCCTCGTTCTCGACTGGGCAGCCAAACATGTTTCCGCGATCATGGAGGTCTGGTTCCCCGGCACCGAGGCAGGGAACGCCATCGCCGACCTTCTCTACGGAGATGTGTCGCCTAGCGGCAAGTTGCCCATGAGCTTCCCCCGGGCCCTCGGTCAGGAGCCGCTATACTACAATCAGTTTCCAACGGGACGCCCACCCAAGGGACTGGACCTGTCAAAGCCGTCAGCTGACGGCACGCGTTTCTTTTCCCGCTACATTGATATCCCCAACAGCGCGCTGTTCCCGTTCGGCTACGGACTTACCTATGCCAACTTCTCCTACAAGGATGTTAACGTATCGAAGAGAAGCATCCCGCTGCGGCAGGCCCTCGCGAACCGAACCACGCCTCTCCTCGAAGCGACGGCAACGGTGACCAACATCGGGGACCGCGCGGCAACCGAGGTTGTTCAGTGCTACGTGCGTAATCTAGGAGCAAGCATTGAGCAGCCGGTACGAAGCCTCAAGGGATTTCGGCGCGTGACCCTTACTCCAGGCGAATCGAAACAGATCAGCTTCAATCTGGGCTTCAAAGAACTCTCCTTCTTCAACTTGGACAGTAAGCCGACGATCGAAGCGACCCATTACACGGTCTGGATTGGAGGCAATTCACAGGCCAGCCAGGAGGCCACGTTCGATGTGGTTTCTCCTTCAGGGATGGCAGATTCGCACTGATCCGCAGAGAATCATCGTTTTCCGATTCGCTAAGGGCCGGCTTTGTTTCCTCGGCATGGTCGGCACCAGAAACTCTGTGGAACTTTTTCATTCTATCCATACGGCTGTGGCAAGCTGTTCCTGTCCAAAGCAGGGATCTTCTAGGGCACCGCTCCTGACTTTGAAAGCAATCTCCGGTGTGATCAAAACACTGTACGGAACAGATCTGTGCGGCAATTCAGTCACATGATCGAATGACATTCGCGACTGCAACTCCGGAATTCCTGCTTCTTGCATACGCAGCAATGTCAGTTTCCGTGCATTCGGGATCGAACCCGCTTCGCTCTGCGCCAGCAATACCTCGTCCGCTACGCAGCGCGGCTCGTCGGACAACTATGCCGAATTCGCCTTGACCACTGGACGGCGGCCGACGGGCGGACTCGCAGGCTTGTACAGTTTCTCATCGGCTGGCTCAGCCTCACATGCAGGCCGCCGAGCCTCTTTTCGCCAACTCTGGGCCTCTATCAATGAGGTCTAAGAGGCTGATTTTCAACTGTTAAGCTGTTTAGAAAGAAACCCTTAAGTGCTGTTGGGCTGCACGCCCCTACAGTCAAACGCCAATCAACTTATGCGCACGAGCACAAAGTTCAGTTGAAAACTCATTCTAAGCAGCTAGGCGATCGCAAGGCCTTAAATAAGCCTTTAAAAAAAGCTTGACAGCCTCCTTCGGTGAGGAGTAGCCTCTATCAATCCTAGCATCCTAGGATGATAGGATGAACAAGCACGAGCAATTGCTCCAGGAAACCACGGTGGAGTTCAGGGGTTGTAGGAACTGACCCTAGCGAGGAAACTCGGCCAGCGCAGTCGCCCCGGGGCCCGATAGAAGCCTGGGTGGTCGCGTTTGAGAGATTCTAGCTGCATTCCTATTACGAGAGGATTATCTCTTTGCGGCATTTAAGAGGAGCCAACAGGCACAGCCTTCGGAGACGCTTTGGTAGGCAAGACCCAAATGAGCCGCTCAAGCAGTTTGTGAATCTGTCTGGCCTCCATGGGGGCCAGGAGCAAAACAACCTCAACCCAACAACCTTCCAACATGCTGACAAAGAACAAAGGTGCGAAAACTCTGGACACGACCAGGTTAACTTGTGTGAAAGGAACAATCATGAGCCCAGTAACGCCCCGTACATTTCAAACCCAGCGGATCTGCACATTGAGCAGTATTCTGCTATCTGGCCTGCAACTCATTGCGAACGTCAACTGTTCACTCAATTCAAGCCTCAATTCGGGTCTGCCCCGCCGATCTATAACCTCTCTTAACGCCGGGAAGTTCTGGCCTGGTTCCACCAATGACTCGTGTGCGCGATCCGCTCCATTGCCAGGCGCCTGGCCTCGCTTCCTCAGTGCAAGAGGGGCAGTCTGCAAACCTCGCATAGAGACTCCCACACGTGTACTTTTATGGTTGAGCGTTCTTGCGTTCCTTTTCAGTATGCTTTTCATGCCATCCTCGGCGCTTGGGCAAACAGCTCAAATCACGGGGAGAATTACAGACACGACAGGCGCGGTTGTGGTGGGTGCGAAGGTCACAGTTACCAATACTGAGACCGGAGTTCAGCGAGTCATTAACACGAACGACGACGGCTACTATACTGCCCCTTTACTCGCCCGGGGGAGGTATATGGTCGCCGTGAATCAATCTGGGTTTAAACAGGAGGCACGGTCCGGACTGACACTCGATGAGGGTCAGAATCTCCGGATTGACTTCACCCTCGTCCCCGGCCAAGTCTCTGAGGAGGTCGTTGTTAGTGGCGAGGAACCACTTCTTGAAACTGAAAACGCGACGCTAAGTACGGTCGTCACAGACCAACAGATTCAGGACATGCCAACAGTCGGACGCAACCCGCTGGAATTTGCGTTGCTTGTGCCCGGTGTGCGCGCGTCAGGTTCCTACGGATCCCTTCCGTTATCAGCCTACGGCGGAGGACGCGCTTCGATCGCCGGCGGCTCAGTATCGGGGAATAACTACATGGCAGACGGCATTGCGGCGGATAACTTCACGTCAGGCAGTATGCAAACGCCTCTTTCAGTGGATGCCACCGAAGAGTTTCGGTTGATCGTTCGGAACCCGAGTGCCGAGTATGGTCGGACCGGCGGCGGCATCATGAATCTGATCAGCAAATCAGGCGCAAACGAATACCACGGAGATCTTTACGAATTCAATCAGAATACAATCTTCGCCGCGAACAACTATTTCAATAAGCACAACGGTGTGGTCCGCCCGCCTCTCCATTTCAACCAATGGGGAGCCACTGCGGGAGGGCCCATCAAGAAAAACAAGTCGTTCTTTTTCTTCAACTACGAACAATTCAGCCAGCACACGAAAGCGACAACGACTCGCACCGTGCCAACCGATCTTGAAAGGCAAGGAGACTTTAGCCAGACCTTTACTGCGAGCGGTGCATTAGTGGCAATCTATGATCCTAATAGCACGCAGCCAGATCCCGCCAATCCTGGCAGCTACATTCGTACGCAATTCCCAGGCAACAAGATTCCGGCAAGCCGCATCTCCCCCGTCGCTCAAGCAATTCAAAAATACTATCCGGAGCCCAATGCGGCCGGGGTGGTCAATACCGGTGCCAATAATTTTTACGGAGTTGCTGCGCAGCCTAACGACAGTGATACCTTTGGCCTGAGACTGGATCACTACCTGACTCCGACGCGAAGACTTGCGGGCCGCTATACTTACAACCACGTCAATCAGGGCACTGCGAATTTCTATGGGAACATTGCAGAGATTTTAACCTCTCCTTTCCCTCTAGGACACCACAGCGGTTTCGTGAGCTACTCCGATGCTCTGAGTGCGACGAAGCTCTATGATTTAAGAGCCGGACTGAATTTCTATATACCTCGCCGCGTAACGCGCAGCTATGGGTTCGACCAAACCACGCTCGGCTTCCCAGCCAGCCTCAACAGTGAAATTCAGGTGCCTGCCTTCCCTGCCATCACTAACAGTGATGTCACCGGATTGGGACTCAGCGCTGACCAACTCCTGCAATCCGATAAGGATTACAGCTATCTCGGTTCCTTCACCTGGATCAAGGGGCGCCATACCTGGAAGTTCGGCAATGAGAATCGCATTTACCAGTTCAACAATACACAGAATAATATGGTCATGCAGCTGGGCTTCACTCGTGGCTTTACACAAGGATCGAATCCGAACACTGCGAGCGCCACATCGGGCTTCGGATATGCGTCATTCCTGCTCGGCACTCCGGCAAGTGGCTCTATTGGGTACGGGGCAGGCATCACGGAAACGGAGAAAAATGAGGCTATTTACGCTCAAGACGATTGGAAAGTTACGCCCACGCTCACTGCCAATCTCGGCGTGCGTTGGGAATACGAAGGCGGGATAACAGATCGCCACAACGTTATCACCAACTTCGATCCTAATGTGGTCACTTCCATCAACGGTTTGACCCTGCATGGCGGGTTGGCTTTTCCGGGAGTCAATCGTCTGCCTCGCGGCCATCGGGATGCTGAGTGGACCGACTTCCAACCTCGTGTAGCATTCTCCTGGCAAGTCATTCCAAAGACAGTTATACGGAGTGGATATGGGATCACTTACTTGCCGACAACTGGGATTTATGTCGGACTCGACACTAGCGGATTTTCTGTTACGACTCCGCTTCTTTCGTCTCTCAACGGTGGTCTCACTCCCGACGCAACGCTAGCGAATCCATTTCCGGGCACACCGGTAGCTCCGACTGGGAGCAGCCAAGGGGCTCTTACCCTCCTGGGTCAGAGCGTCAGCGGCAGTCTGCGGAACATCCGCCGCGGTTATTCCCAGCAATGGAACCTATCGATCCAGCGTGAGCTACCCGATAACTGGTTAGTGGAAGTCGGCTATATGGGTAATCGCGGAGCTCATTTGCCAGGCACCCGAACCTTTGACTACCTTCCGGCGAATTATCTTTCCATGGGAACTCAATTGCAGCAGCTTGTCACGAACCCGTACTATGGGACCATTCCGTCTAATCTAGCGTTGGGTGCGCAGACAGTGCCGCAAGCCTCCTTGCTCACCACTTACCCTCAGTTTTCCGGAGCAAGCGGGTACGCGACAATGGCAGACTCCATTTATCACGCCGCGACATTGCGTGTGGAGAAGCGTTACTCGCAAGGGCTGAATTTGCTCCTCGCTTACACTTTCTCCAAGCTAATTGATGACAACTCAGGCAACGGCGGCAACGTATTCAACGACAGCGGTTCCGAGGGAGTTCGTTACTGGGGCAATCTTAGTTTGGAACGCTCGGTGTCTGCCGAGAATCTTCCACAGCGTCTCGTGATTTCCAGCAGCTATGATTTGCCCTTCGGTAAAACGGGAACCAATCTCGTCAAAGAGATCGTAGGTGGATGGCAGTTGAATGGTATTGGTACGATTGAGAGTGGCGAATCCATTTCCGTTTCCCAAAACGCAAGCACGTACGGCAGCAGCTTGCCAAACGAAATAGGCAATCCAACCCTGAGCAAGCCGTCGATTACGATGTGGCTGAACAAGGCCGCATTCGTCGATTCGCCGGCATTCACCTGGGGTAATGTATCTCGTAACCTGCCGAGGACACGCACGGATGCATGGAAGGGTTTGGACCTTTCATTGATGAAGAATCTTACTTTCCACGACCGCTACAGGCTCCAGTATCGGGCCGAAGCGTTCAACTTCACGAACACGCCTGTTTTTGGCAATCCTGCGACGAACATCGACTCCGCTAGCTTCGGAACGGTAACCTCGCTTGCGACGAACAATAACCCGCGGGTCATTCAAATGGCGCTTAAGCTCTATTTCTAGGTCCCGCAATAGCCATTTTCGCGCGAAATGCTCGTCTACGAGCTGAAAATAATGGATGTCCAGAATGGCGATTTTCAGCAGTGAGACATCCCATTCAGATATCGCCCAAGGGAAGGCTTCCGGTGCCTACCCTTGGGCGATTGTTGGTTTTTGGGGTTTGTTTTCTCTCTAAACCAAGCAAATCACCAAGTGATTGTCTCCGTCCTTCCGCCGATCAATGGAGAGATGCGACTAAGCGACACGCAGCGCGAAGCCGCTCGACTCTTCGACTAAGAATGTTGTGTCGGTCTTGCAATGCTCCTCGCATCGGTGTAATTCGAGCGGATCAGAAAGAGACTTCCAGATATAAGCTTTTGGACCAATGGGAGAGTTTATGAAAGCCAAGTTGATGAACAGAAAAACGACACGGCGTCAGTTCCTTGCGAATGCAACCGTGGCAACTGCCGGAGCGGCCATTCTCGCGTATAGGCCCGGTCTATTGCCGGCGGCACAGCCGAAAGGGGCACCTGTCGCGGGCTCGGCGTCCGCGCATCTCGACGCTGTACCTGTACATCCATCGCCAACTGGGGAACCGTCTTCAGAGAACGCTCCGATGTTGGCGGATGAGGTACTGCCGGGTGGAGAGTTGCCAAGTCCAAGCCGATCAACGCATGCAGCTGTAGAACAGGCGCATGCTATGCTTTGGAGCAAGTTCATTGATCGGAATGGCCTCATTCTTGACTTCGTCGGAGATCTGCCTACTCCCGAGGACTGTTCTTTGGGTCGGCCGAACGCCATTGGTTGGTGGAGCCCAATCGAGAACGGGCCGATGTTCACGGGTTTATATCTTCCTGCGGCCTGCGAACACGCACGCCGGAGCGGCAATCCCATTGACAAAGCTAATGCGCACAGTTTGGCGCAGGGACTTTTGAAATGCGCTTCCGTATCCAATGTTCCCGGCTTCATCGCCCGGGGATTCGGAACGGATGGCCACTGCCATTATCCGCTCGGTTCGGACGACCAAACACATCCCTGGTTTTATGGACTTCACGCATATCTGCAAAGCGGAATTCCCTCTGTCGTGGAACGGGCGCAGATCGTGCTCAAGATGAAAGAGGTCGCTAATGTGCTTGAGACGACGACCTGGAATTGTCCCTGCGATGGTGCATTTCAGGGGCAGTTCCGGGGCAGCTTCAAGGGGCCTATGTTTCGTGACGCCGCACGGTATCTGTTCATGCTACGGGTCATGTATGAAGTGACCCGCGACGGCGTCTGGCTTAATCGCTACCGGAAAGCGTTCGCCGAGCGTCCCGCGGGGAGTAACCAGACGCGCGCTGAAATCTGTGCCGCCGGTTACGATCTTGATCGCAAGGCGATCGAAGGCATCGAAGTACACTCACTTTGGATTTATGTTGGGGCTCAGGGGTCACTGGCAGGACTTACCGCGTTGGAGACTGATGAGTCCATTCGGGCACGATACCGCACCGGCCTCACCAGTGACGTGAGTCATTCTCTTGCCCCTAGCGAGGCATTTAAGGAGTTTAACAACAATGATACGAAAGTATTTGGGAATGCCGACTGGCGAGCCGGATATCCCAACTGGTTCCCTCAAAAGACGCAGGCTGATGCATTGAGACTTTCTGAAACCGGTGACAAGGAAAAGCTCGGCGAGCGGAAAAGCTACGAGACACGTTACATGAGAAATCCTCTGGCTGCCGCAGCTATCATCGCGCTCGGCGGAGATGGCACCGGACGCGATGCGGTAGAAAATGCAATCCGTCATTACGACTACTCAAAGATCTGCCTGTCGCAATTCTTCTTCGCGGAATGCGCCTATTACGCCATGCCAGACGGCAAATGAACGTCAACGGAGGTTATAAGTTGCGGAATTCGGAGCCTGTCGGGAATTCATTTTGAGCAGCTCGCAATTCTCAATACCTGAACAATTCTAGACAGCCGCCTTTGGTGAGGACTACCCTCGCGGGCATCTTGCATCATCGTCTTACTGATGGTGCATATACAGCAACTTTAACGCTTGGCTGCGGTTCTGGCTCCAGGCGGGGAGACTCTTAAGAACGAATCGGAGCGCAAAGATGATGCAGGGAAATGTGAATCTGCAAAGGCCGCCGGTTTTTCTCGCGGCAAACACCCTTGGGCTGTGCTTTTGTCTCGTGTTGGCCGCGGTTCAAGGATTTGGCCAAAGCCTCGCAGGGCGTTGGATCGCACTGGGTGGAAAAATGGACAACGGTGAGCAGGAGATGTCGATTCTGGAGGTGAAACAGAGCGGCAACGAACTAACTGGGTCGTTGGAGACGCTAGGCTTGACAGCAGGCGTCAAGGGGACCGTAACAGGAACCCACTTTGAACTGTTCGCCGATTGGAACGAGAAGAAGCCTTTCTTGGTGGGTGACCTAGTTAACGGGGAGTTGCATGCCGTGGAAGACGGCCGACGCAACATAGTGGCGAAGCCTGCTCTGCCGGGGGACCATTTGCCGACGGTGAGCTATATTGCACCCCCGTCGCTGCACAAGGTGCAGTACAACGGCTTAGCGAAGACTCCGCCCATGGGGTGGAACAGCTGGAATTTGTTCGAAGATAAGATTGACGACGGGACGGTACGGACCATCGCCGACGCAATGGTATCGAGCGGGATGCGAGACGCAGGTTACATCTACGTGAATATTGACGATACATGGGAGGGTATGCGCGATGCGGGGGGGTGGCTGCAACCAAACCACAAGTTCCCTGATATGAAAGCTTTGTCGGACTATGTGCATGCGAAGGGCCTGAAGCTGGGTATTTATTCGTCGCCGGGGCCACGCACGTGCTTTGGCCTTCCGGCAAGCTATGGACACGAGGAGCAAGACGCCAAGACGTTTGCGGCGTGGGGCATCGATTATCTGAAGTACGACTGGTGTAGTGCGGGCAAGATCTACACGAATGACCAGTTGCGCGCAGTTTATCAAAAGATGGGCGATGCATTGGAAGCCGCAGGCCGGCCAATTGTATACAGCCTGTGTGAATACGGATTGGGAAGCGTGGAGAAATGGGGTCCGGAGGTGGGTGGAAATCTTTGGCGCACCACCGACGATATCCACGACGAGTGGTCAAGCATGATCGCTAACGTGGAGAAGCAGGCGCCGTTGGCGCCTTACGCTGGCCCAGGACACTGGAACGATCCGGATATGTTGGAGATAGGCAACGGGCAAATGACGAATGATGAGTACCGGACGCATATGAGCTTGTGGGCGCTGGTGGCTGCGCCACTGCTGGCTGGCAACGACTTGCGCAACATGACGGCTGCGACGAGGGCGATCCTGATGAACAAGGAAGTGATCGAGATCGACCAGGATCCACTGGGAAAGCAGGCGTGGCCGGTAAGGCACGGCGATCTTGAGACATGGATTAAGCCGTTGGCCGACGGCAGCTTCGCAGTGGGCGTGATTAATCTCGGCTCGGATGCGGCGCAAGCTACGGTGAACACCAACGATCTAAAACTGAGCGGGCCAGTAACAAAAGCGCGTGACCTGTGGGCGCACCATGACGTTAAGTTCACCGGCAAGGTCTATTCGGCACCGGTGCCGTCACATGGAGTGCTATTGCTTAGAGTGAGCGGAAAATAGAGCGGATTTTCAACGATCAGGAGTTATTTGCGAGAGTTGCTAGGCTCAATGGGTAGATTCTTCCGGGAGCAGATCACTCACTAACTTCACTTGGAACTTAGCACGGTCTCCACGGTGTTTTGCGATGAAGTACTCAAGCGGTGTTCCATCGGCAAGCAATCCGATACTCTTCAATAGCAGGGCTGGACTGCCGGGACGCGACCGGAGTAGCTTGGCTTCGGTTCGATCGAGTGCGACTGCTTCGATAGTACGAAAGGCTTGTGCGATGCGCAAACCGTACTTGTGCGCGAGCAGCCTGTAGAGGGATTCATTAGCTAAATCCTCATTCGGTAAATCTGGGCACATAGACTCGGGTAGGTAAGTCATGACGAGAACCTCGGGTTCGCCGTCGAGGGAACGCAAACGATTGAGTTCCACGACGGGTGTACCCTGAGATAATCTTAGCGCCATTCCAATTTCAGGTGTTGCGGGAACAATCTTCAACGATAGCACTTCAGTGAAAGGGGTCCGGCCCTTGGCGATGGCATCCTCGTAGAAGCCGCGTAGGTTCTCCATGAGATCGCCTTCATACGTCGGAAGGGCTATGACGCTACGTTTACCGTTTTGCTTCAAGATCAGCCTATCCCGTTGGAGTTGCCCGATGGCTTGGCGGACCACAGTGCGGCTAACGCCAACCGCAGTGCACAGTTCTTGCTCACTCGGCAGTAACTGACCGGGGAGCCACTCTCGCGCCTTTATTTTTTGATTGATATAATTGGTAAGTTGAAAGTAAAGCGGAACAGGGCTCGCGTGGTCGACGATCTGAGGGCCGTCAATAGTTACAGCTTGATCTAGCTCACCGGCACGGTAGGTTTCCAACTTGTCTAATGCCTTTGGCTTCAGCGCTGGAGGGCTGGGCGCAGTGGTCATGTGTGGCGCTCCTTCCATCTCTGAGGTTATCATCCTAGGAGCCTATAATGCAAGCTATGAAATTCGGGCACTTTTGAAGTACCGTCAGCCAGGATCGCAAAACATCGGCCGGTTCTCGTCGATGATGAGAGCCTTGGAAGCGATATAGACGGGCATCCGCCGATCGAGCCGCCCCCTGCGTTAAGCGCTGCCGAGATCGGTAACAAGATCGTGCGCAGTCATGAAGTAAGCGCTGTTGCCGGACTGGATGGCAGTCTCGGCCAAGGCGACGGCAAGATGGGTTTTTCCGACCCTAGGCGGGCCCAACAGGATTACGTTGGACGCCTCATGTACGAGGCGCAAGGTGCGCAGCTCGCGGATCTAGCGCTCGCCGATGGAGGGTTGGAAGTCGAAGTCGAACTGGTCGAAGGTCTTCACATTGGGCAGATGCGCCAGTTGCAGTCTGGCCCTGAGATAGCGCTGGCGCCGGGCGTGAGCTTCGGTGTTCATCACTTCGAGCAGGTAGTCGGCATAGGATGGCTCTTTCTTCGACGCCGTCTCCAGCAAGCCTTCGAGACGTGCATCGATGGCGGTCAGGCTGAGCGCTGCCAGCGTGGTGCGCAGTTGCTCGACCGGAGTCATAGCGCACCTCCGCACCAACCTCTCGTAGGCGGCCTGAGGCCAGTACTCAACCATTGGCGCACTCTGCGCGATGTGGATCAGCGTCTTTACGCTCTGCCGGCCAATCTCCGGTTTGTCGCTATGGTGTTGCTTGAGCGTAACGACCTAATGGCGCCTGGCCGCCGGCGCGTGCACGGCCATGCCTTCAGCGTTGTAGCGGATCTCGACAGAGGGGCCGTGATCGTGGAACGAGACAACTTTACCGGCATAATGCCGGGGCAGCGAATTCCGCGGCTGCCCTTCCAGGAGAAGTGGGCATCGCGGGCTACCGTGCGCTGCTCGTCATCCACATGTGGATAGGCCATGCGCCCGTTGGCCGGGCACATGGTTCTGCGATCTGCTTCCCAACGGGCCATCACCTGTTCATGCGTGGCGCCGTGGACACGCTGGTTGGCGACCTCGGCAATCCACCAGCGCAACTGGACATTGAAATCGCCGTGGTTGGCCGGTTCGGGTTCTTGCAATCCGCACAAGAAGTTGTGCCGCACATACTTCACCCCAGCCTCTACCCTGCCCTTGGTCTGCGCTCGATACGGGCGGCACAGCCGCGGCGTGAAGCCCCAGTAGCGGGCGAAGTCCAGGGAGATAGCGTTCCAGACGATCTCGCCGCGCTCATCGACGCCGGTCCAGACCGTCTTTATTTGGTCGTAGAGGATCTCGTCGGGCCCCGCTCCCCATTCGTAGAAGGCCGCCTCGTGCATGCGCGGCGACGTCCTCAGCTTCTGGTCCAGTATGGTAAGACCACAGTCATAGTTGCACTCCCGAAGCTCACGGAAAAGAACCGCTGCGTTCCAGACACCGGCCCGCAGCCGCTCCTTCATACACGGCTTGAACGGTTCAAGCTTTTAGGGGTCGGAACTCGCGGTCCATACACCGGGCGGCTGCTTGGCGCCGCCAGATATCTGCTGATAGTCGTGCGGCCGTACCCGGTCAATCGGCTGATCGCTGCCCAGAGTAACGGACTTTTCAACCGAAACGATGCTAATTCTTGTATCGGCGCTGACATCTCGGCCTGCGTACGATTAAAACTAACGCGAATAGTGCTTATGGGCAAGGCATTTTATATCAATAAGTTAGGTCTACCTTGAGTAATAGCCAGATGGCCTTGGTTTTTCGTGTTGACAGTGAGATGACTGCATGATAAGGTATAATCCTATGATGATAGCATGTCGTTGAGGAACTCATGGAGTACAGGATCGCACCTCTTCATGCTGTAGCAAGAGGCAATCTGAGGTTAATGAGGCGCTCATCCGCATACCAGAAACACCGCTTGTAGGGAGAACCCCAATCACGGCCAAGATATGTTAGGTGGCCAGGAGTCACGTGGATACAGTTTTCGCTAGTCCCCTAATTGAGTGAAAGACAAACCCCTCGAGCCGAGTGTTAGGAGCAATTTGCAACCGCCACACTTCGCCACGTATGTCGGCGGAGCTTGGAGAAGGAGCTTCAAGCGTATGCCACAAGCTACTAGAGTTTGCCTGGTCGGTGCAGGACGTGCCGGGAAGGTGCATGCAAATTCGCTCGTGAACCACTTGACCGGAGGGCAACTTGTAGCATTGGTCGACCAATCCCACGACACTCTTCGTGTCACGAGTGAGAGATATGGAATCGAGAACTGCTACGTCTCGCTCGAGCAAGCGCTCGAACAGGCTTCCTTCGATGCCGTCGTAATCACTACTCCGACCTTCACCCACAAAAGCCTAACCGTCTTGGCCGCCGACCATGGCAAGCACGTTTTTTGTGAAAAACCGATGGCTTTGAACCTTGCCGAATGTGACGAGATGATTGCTGCGATTCGGCGCTCTGGTGTGACTTTGCAGATAGGATTCATGCGACGCTTTGATCCCGAATTTTCAGCGGCTTGGGCGCGAGTTGAGGCTGGAGAAATCGGTCGGCCTATGCTGATTAAGTCGCTGACTCACGGCCCTGGACTGCCACCTGCCTGGGCCCGTGATCTGCGAACCTCCAATGGCATGTTGGCTGAGGTGAATAGTCACGATTGGGATACAGTCCGCTGGTTTGCCGCATCAGATCCGCAACGCGTCTACACTGAAGTCGCAAATTTCAAGGGAGCGGCCAAGTTAGTAGATACATCAAATTCTTACGATAACGTGGTGGTTAACATGCGCTTCGAGTCCGGTACTTTGGGAGTTATCACCGGCGTATGCCCCTGTGAATACGGTTACGACGCACGCGCGGAAATTGTCGGCGAGAAAGGCATTCTGCAGATTGGCGACTTGCGCCGGCAAGCCGTCGTGATTTGCACCAACCGTGATCAGGGCACACTCACTCCCATCTATCGCACTTGGCCTGAACGTTTTGCCGAGAGCTACGTGCTGGAAATGCGTCACTTTCTTGACTGTGTCAAACAAGGCCGTGATCCATTGTCCGGCGGAGCTGATGGTAGGTGGGCGGTAGCTTGCGTACTCGCTGCGACACGGTCCTTTCTCGAGGAGAGACCTGTGACTCTTCAGGAAATCCTACATGCTGGGCCGGAGACGACGCGATGACAATGCTTGCGGCGGTTTACCACGATCCACTAGATCTGCGGGTCGAACAAAGAGAGATTCCGTCGATTGCAGCCAACGAGATTTTGCTGCGCGTCGAATGCGCCAGTATTTGCGCGACCGACTTGCGAATTATCCAGGGAAGCCATCGCAAATTCGGACCTGGAACGGTGCGCATTCCGGGGCATGAGATCGTCGGGATTCTGGAACAAGTGGGCAGCAAAGTGAGCGACTATCGCGTCGGTGATCGTGCTTTCATCGCGCCGAATGTAGGCTGTGGTCACTGTCGGCAATGTCGGGCGCGCCTCAACAATCTCTGTCCAGATTACGAAGCATTTGGCATCACTCTCGATGGAGGCTTTGCTCAGTACATGCGAGTGACTGCACAGGCCATCGAGCAGGGCAATGTAATTCTGATCGATCAGTCTGCGGACGCGGCAAGTATGGCGCTCGTCGAACCGTTTTCATGTGTAATGCATGGCCAGGACAGAGTGGGCATTAGCGCAGATGACATCGTGTTAATTGAAGGTGCTGGACCCATCGGGATTATGCATCTTCTTCTAGCGAAACATCGCGGTGCTCGCCGCATCATCGTATGTGACCGCTCGCGACACCGTCTAGCAAGGGCGAGCGCGCTTGGTGCCCATCGCACGATTGATGTAGATCGGGAAAGCCTAGCAGACGTCGTCATGTGCGCGACCGACGGAACTGGGCCCGACGTCACCATTGTAGCTGCTGCTTCTCCTGCTGCGTTCGAAGCCGCGGTTTCCTTGACTGGTGTCGGAGGCCGTATTAACTTTTTCGCGGGACTCCCCAAGGACCGACCGACTATTTCGCTCGACGCCAATTTGGTCCATTACAAGGAACTAATAGTTACCGGCTCTACGGGTTGTAGTACTAACGACTGCCGGAAGGCGGTCGACCTTGTTGCTTCCGGGCAGGTCGATCTACGTCCGCTCATCAGTGGGCAATTTCCGCTGCTTGAAGTGAAGTCTGCTCTTGAAGCCGCGCGGGACGAGCGCAGGCTAAAAGTAATTTTAGAGCCGTTCGGTCAAACCGTTTTGCAGAAGGTAATCATATGAAGTCAACTTCTCCACTATGCAGCGACCGCACAATTGCATCGACAGAGCGTCCGTTTGGTTTCCATCTCGCAGATTCTGGTGCTTGGGCAATTACCTTCGACGGTCATCTAGAGCGTCGCATCTCTGCGTTGAAAGGCCAATTCTCAGAACAGGAAGCTTATGCGCGCCTTCTCGTTTCGGATCCGTTGATTTACGAGGTTTATGAGATGAAGCGGCCCGAAATCGCCGGCGAGTTGCGGCACGGGGTCTCGATCGTGCATCCAGGTCGAGTCGGCGATGAATTCTTCATGACAAAAGGCCACTTCCACTCTGTTCGCGCGACTGCTGAGATGTATTACTGCCTGCGAGGACATGGCATCCTGCTGATGGAAAATGCGGAGGGTGAATGGGCATCCGAGGCGCTGACCCCCGGACGTGTGGTTTATGTGTCTCCGGGTTGGGCGCATCGGTCCATTAACACAAGCGGCAGTGAGGATTTGGTCATCTTCTTCGTCTATCCCGGCCATGCCGGACATGACTACGCTACTATCGAGCAGCGTGGCTTCCGAAAATTGGTTCTCGCAGGGGCTGGAGGATTCGAGATCGTGGATAACCCCCTCTGGCTCAAGACGGGAGAAGAAGGATGAGCACTATGCGCGACCTGAAGTTATGCCGGGTCCTGGTTACTCCAACCACATTTGGAATTTACGAGCCGAGCTTGCGCACCGAACTCGAGTCGACGGTTGGCGAGGTCGTTTACAACGACCTAGGTCGGCCGCTCTCATCGCGGGAAGTCCAGCTCCGGTTGCAGGGAGTTGATGGCTATATTGCTGGGTTAGATACTATCGATCGTGCCGCGCTCGAAAGCGCGGACCGCCTCAAGGTCATCGCGCGCTATGGTATTGGGGTTGATAAAGTCGATCTTGATGCTGCTCGAGAGCGATCTATAGTAGTCGCGAATACTCCAGACGCCAATTCTGTTTCAGTGGCGGAGCTCGCCGTTGGCCTCATTATTTCATTAGCCCGATCGATTCCCCAAAGTTCCTTTGAACTGAAGAACGGCAAATGGCCGCGAAATTGTGGCTTCACATTGCAGGGGAAAACAGTCGGGCTGTTTGGGTTCGGAGCCATCGGTAAGGAGGTAGCTCGGCGTCTTGCGGGTTGGGACTGTCGTATCGTTGCTTGCGACGTTTGTCCGGATCTCGATACCGCGCACGCTCTGGGCGTCGAACTTATCCATACCGAAGAAGTGCTAGCTCAATCAGACTTTTTAACTCTTCATGTTCCGGTTGTTGCAGCGACGCGCCAAATGGTGAATGCTGCGTTTCTTGCTCGCATGAAGCTACGGGCTTTCCTCATTAATACTGCACGGGGAGAACTGATTGATGATGTTGCGCTGACCGCAGCCATAAGCTCAGGACAAATTGCAGGTGCCGCCCTGGATGTTTACTCACAAGAGCCACCACCGTCTGACAACGGTTTGCTCCGATTGCCGCAGGTGATCGCCACGCCCCACTGCGGGGCGCACACTGATGGTGCAACGGTAGCGATGGGACGGGGAGCACTGAAAGCCTGCCTTGCGGTCCTCCGAGGCGATTGGCCAGAACACCCCGTTGTTGCCTACTCCAATACTTCAGCGTATGTGATCAAGAAGCAGATTCGCCCCACTATGTATTTCATCGGGGTGACAACCCGGCAATCATCAATCATGAAAGTGTTTCCGCTCTGGATGCCCGAGCTTGGACGGTCCGATGTCGTGATTGAAGGCATAGATCTTCAATTGCACGATCAACCTGAAAACTATCGCAATGCGATCGCGCAAATCAAGTTTGATCCATTATCAGTTGGCGCCTTAGTTACTTCTCATAAAATAGACCTGCTCACGGCTGGACGGGATATGTTCGACTATCTCGATCCTTATGCCGTCACCTGTGGAGAGGTGTCGAGCATTTCTAAACACGGGCCTAAACTCGAGGGATACGCGAAAGATCCGATTACTGCCGGGTTGAGTCTAGACGCGCTTTTGGGAATGGGTTATTTTGGGCGTACTAACGGCGAGGTTCTCTGCTTGGGCGCGGGTGGTTCCACTATGGCTATCGCACTTCATTTCGCGCTGAAGAAGCACCCGTCCGATCGCCCGAAGCGCATGGTGATTGTCAACCGATCATCAGGAAGACTTGAACATCTGAAAGGGATCATGGCGAGGCTGGACACTGACATCGAATGCGTGTATCACTGCAACGCAAGGCCTGAGATGAATGATGAGATTCTCGCCCAGATGCCCCAGGCCAGTCTAATCATCAACGCTACTGGTATGGGAAAGGATACGCCGGGGTCTCCTTTGACAAATTACGCTCAATTTCCAAAGAACGGCATCGCTTGGGACCTGAATTACCGCGGTGAGTTGGATTTTCTGCATCAAGCTTTGAAACAAGTGGTTTCACGAAGCCTGACCGTAGAAGATGGTTGGCTGTACTTCCTTCATGGTTGGACCCAGGTTATCATCCAAGTGCTCGGAGTCAAGATTGAGGGAGAAATGTTCGACCGCCTGGCGGCAATCGCTGGCCGCATATGCATGCCAGCGCTGCAAAAACGCGTGGTTCCTGACGGTCATGAGAAGGATCTTAATCCGCGCGTTTAAACTAACGGTGACCGATAAGGCAAGAGGCTCTGCTGTGAATACAATTTATCATCGAATAGGAACCCTTTGCGTTGTCCCGGTGATAGCGATCGAAGACGCGGAGGCGGCGGTGCCGCTGGCCGATGCACTTGCGGAAGGGGGTCTCCCGGTGGCAGAGGTCACATTTCGAACGGCAGCCGCGGTCGACGTAATCGAAAGGATTGCGCATCAGCGCCCCGAGATTCTGGTGGGTGCAGGAACCGTGATCTCGGAACAGAACCTGCAAAGCGCTATGGATTGCGGAGCAGCTTTCGGTGTCTCGCCGGGGTTTAGCCCGTCGATCTTCGCTCAGGCGACCAAAAGGAACTTCCCCTTCGTTCCAGGCATCATGACCCCAAGCGATGTGGAGAATGCTATTACGGCCGGCGCCAAGTTCCTGAAGTTTTTTCCGGCGGCTGCAGCCGGCGGTGTACAAATGCTCAAGAGCATTGCTGCACCGTACATTCACACTGGCGTTTGCTTCATGCCCACCGGCGGTATAAAAGCGGAAAATCTGCAGGATTATCTTGGGCTTGACATAGTCTTCGCAGTTGGCGGAACGTGGATCGCAACGCGAGAGGATATCGCATCCAAGCACTGGAATGTAATCCGGGACAACTGTCGCAGGGCGGTCGGCATTGTGTCAGAGTTGAAGTCTGCCACTGTCACTGCATTTCGATGAATGGAGGGATCCAAAATGGGACGATTGAAATATGCCGTGCATGCTTATGCGTGGACAGCCAGTTGGAGCAACAAGACTCTCGATTTAATCGACCGCGCCAAGCGATTGGGCTTCGATGTAATCGAAGTTCCTCTGATGGAATTGGAATTAGTGGATCCTGTCGCTATTCGCAATCGCGCAGCGAAGGTGGGCATCAGTCTGTGCACCTCGACTGCCTGCTCACTAGCGAACGACCCGACCGGGGACGACCAAGGTTCCCGTCAACGCGGGGTAAAGTATCTGAAGGACTGCATTAAGACGACAGTCAATATGGGTGCTACTGTATTTACTGGTGTAACATACTCCGCTATCGGCCGCCGGATTGCAGAAATGCCAGGGGACGTGTATTGGGAGCGCGCCGCGAAGGCTCTAAAAGAGGCAGCTCGCTTTGCACGTGATTACGGTGTCACCGTAGGAATCGAACCCATCAACCGCTACGAGAGCTTTCTCGTCAACACCTGCGAGCAGGGAATGAAGCTTCGGGAGATGGTCGGTGAGCCGAATGTCGCTCTGCATCTGGATGCATATCACATGAACATCGAGGAAGCCGACTTTTTTGAACCGACACTAAAGGCTGCGCCATTTTTGTGCCATTACCACCTGAGCGAAAGCCATCGCGGCACGCCTGGGACCGGTCTAGTTGACTGGGAGGGCATTTATCGAGCTCTTGCAAGCGCTGGTTATTCGGGCGTGGTCGGCATGGAAGCCTTCTGCGAAGTTGCGGGAGCCATGGCGGCAGCCACATGCATTTGGCGAAAGATGGCCAGCTCAAGCGATGAACTTCTCACTCAGGGCCTTTCGTTCTTGAAATGTCTTGAAGCCAAGCACTATGGGAATTGTGCGCAGAACTTGTGACGGAAAGTGGAAAGCGAATGAGAAAGCTCAAAGTAGGAATTCTCACTCTCTCGGACGGGCGTGAGTACATCCATAATGATTTGCTAGCGGTCAACCGTGCATATCAGGAGAGACTTGTCAAAGCCCTCGAAAGCACAGACGAACTAGACATTGTATCGGGATGCGAGATCATCTCGAACCAGCAGGTCGCTCAGGATGAGGGCCGACGTTTGACGTGTGAGGGCTGCGATCTCACCATCCTTAATTATGCGATTTGGTGTTTCCCACATCTCTCTGCGGTGGCGACGGCATTCGCACCGGGACCTTTTCTCCTGTTCTGCAACCTCCACCCATCGGAGCCTGGAATGGTCGGGATGCTTGCAGCAGCAGGTACGCTGGATCAACTCAATAGGCCGCATACCCGCATTTGGGGACAAATCGAAGATCCGCCTGTTCTTGCGAAAGTCATGTCCTTCATCAGAGCGGCAGGTGCACTCGCGCTATTGCGCGGTCAAACTTATGGCCTCTTTGGCGGTCGCCCTCTCGGCATGTACACCGCTGTGGCCAACCTCGATGAGTGGCAGAAACTGTTTAAGGTTGATGTGGAGCATGTCGAACAACAAGACATCGTAGAGTTCGCCAACCGAGTGGATGCTCAACGAGTGGATCATGCGCTTGAATGGCTCGAACAGCATGTAGGGGCCATTCACTATGACGGTAGAGTGCTCACGCCAGCGAAGCTGAAGCTACAAATACGTTCCTATTACGCATACCGAGAAATCATTACTGAACGTCGGCTGGATTTTGTTGGAACCAAGGCTCACGGCGACCTCACCGATCATTTCGTTACCGTGGACGTAGCAGAAGCGTTTCTGAATGATCCCTACGATTGGGATGGGCCGCATGAACCAATCGTGGCCGCTACCGAGGCGGATATGGACGGGGCACTGACCATGCAGATCTTCAAGTTGCTGGCGCACAAACCTGTTCTCTTTGCTGACGTGCGGCACTATGATCGTTTGGACGACGTTTGGTATTTCTCCAACTCCGGTACCCACGCTACATACTTTGCCGGGGCTTCCGATGATCCGGTTGTTAATCTGAAGAACGTCACCTTCTATCCGGAGGTCTCCTACTATCCAGCCGGCGGAGCCTCCGTGCATCACTTTGCTGCACCGGGACGGGTGACCTTGGCGCGCCTCGCTCGAAAAAATGGCCGATATTGGATGGCCATCGTGCCCGGCGAGTTCGCGGCGTTTCCACGCGAGGTATCGCTAGCTAAAGGAGCAACTTGCACGCCCGAATGGCCGATCGCATTTGCACGGCTCCAATGTGCTGCGGATGATTTTCTGGCCACTTATCCTTGCAACCACATTCACGGATGCTATGGCGACTGGGAGAAGGAACTGCTCCAGATCGCGACGTTGCTTGGTATTGAGGCCCGTGTCTATCGTGGCCCTGCGTCGACTAAAACTCAGTCACGCGATTCGAATTCGTGGGAATAAGGAACTCATGGCCGAGATGTTAGCTCAAGTAGCGTTGAGTGTCGGAGACAAACGGGAAGGCAGTGTTCTTTACCTGACGTTCATCAGTATCGTTTCAGCCCTGGGGGGCCTCCTATTTGGATTCGATACTGTTGTAATTTCCGGCACACTGACGCCCCTCAGGTTCCAATTCATGCTCAGTCCAGCTCTCGAGGGCTGGTTAGTGAGTTCTGGTCTCCTTGCCTGCGCGACTGGCGCCGCTCTGGCGGGAATGCTGACTGATCGCTTCGGCCGTAAACCCGTTTTGCTCCTCGCTGGCTGGCTATTTGTCCTCTGTAGCATTGGATGCGCCCTGGCATGGAATGTGAATATTCTTATTGGGGCACGGGCGGTCGGAGGTGTGGGTGTGGGCCTTGCTTCGATGGTCTCTCCGCTCTATATCTCCGAGGTGTCGTTGCCGCGTCTTCGTGGTCGAATGGTCACGCTCTTTCAATTTGCTATCACGATTGGCATTTGCCTCGCTCTGGTCTCAAATGCTTGGCTTCATCATTTGTCCGTACATGGCGCTGGTATCCAGAACGGTGGACTTTATCGCTGGATGGTCGTCAGACAGGTCTGGCGTGCTATGTACGGCATGGAACTATTCCCCTCGTTGCTGTTCGCGCTGCTTTGCTTTGTGATACCCGAGACGCCTCGTTGGCTCATGAAGGCAGGTTACTCAGAACGCGCCCTGGAAATCCTCTGCAAGATTGGCGGAAGAGCTGTCGGTGAAAAGGAGATACACGAAATCCAGGAAGCTGTAGCACAGGAAACGAGTTCGATCACTCAACTCTTCGAGCCAGGGCTACGCCGCGCTCTCTGTGTTGCACTTTTTCTCGCCATCGTTTCAGAGCTGAGCGGAATCACGGTGGTTCTTTATTACGGTCCTGGCATTCTGGAGAAGGCGGGCTTCTCGCTCGGTGAGGCACTGGGCGGATTCGTGTCGATTGGTCTTGTCAACGTTGTCTTCACAGTAATTGCGATTTGGCTCATGGACTCTGTAGGACGCCGGCCGCTGCTCTTCATCGGCACTACAGGGGCTTTTTTCGCGTTGGCGTCGATAGGCTTCCTGTTTCAAGCTGGTTATAGGGAAGGGCCGCCGCTTGTCGCAATGATGTGTCTCTTTGTGGCCTGCTTCGCCTTCTCAATGGGGCCAATCAAGTGGGTGGTGATGTCGGAAATCTTTCCAACCCGAATACGTGGGCGTGCTGTGGCAATCGCGACTCTGGCTGTATGGGTCACCGACGGCGTCTACAACCAGATCTTCCCTATGGCTCGAAACAGTCTGGGCATGGCTGGAAGTTTTTTTATCTTTGCGGCGGTGTTAATACCGCAGTTCTTTTTCATTTGGAAGGTTATGCCGGAAACGAAAGGGCGCTCCCTCGAACAGATAGAGCGTTCATGGTCCCAATAGACAAAACATGAAGTGGCGTGTGAGTGCGCGTCTGACAACTGTGGAAGATGGTGGATTATGAAGTCATTCCTACGCTGTTTGGTCCCTATTGGATTTGCCTTTGTTTGTCTGTCTTCGGCTGCGGCCAATCATTTCTATTCCGACGGTAAGTTTGGTCAAGCTCTGAATACGCAATTCGGCATTCTCAGGATCTCGCCACGAGCTGAGTATGGGACAGTTCCTTTCACGGTTGAGTGTTGGGTGAAACTTCGGACGGCGCGAGAGCCCAACGTGCTTGTATCGAACGCTATAAGAGAGGCGCCGGATCATTGGGAGCTATTTACGCTGTCAGGAAGCGGTCATTTTAGCGCCTATATACCAGCGTATACGCCGAGTTATATCGTTTCCGACCGGAACATCACGGATAATCGTTGGCACTATCTAGCAATGACGCTTGACGGCCAGGACGTGCGGCTCTTCGTAGATGGTGCAGAAGTTGCCCATCAGCGGGTACTCCCGATGCACCGCAAATCTATATTTGGTGGTGGCCTCCAGATCGGCCGTGCCTCAACGTCTGCGTCCGAAGACCTGCCGTCATCTGATCCAGCGGGTTGTTCAGGCTTAATTAACGAGGTCAGGATTTCGAAGGGTCTCCGTTCTGTTTCGCAGACACCAGGCGGGCCGTTCAAAGCCGATTCTGAAACGATCGGCTTGTGGAATATGGACGCCAGTTCACAGTTAGAAGTTAGCGATCTCTCGAGTTTGAAGAACCCTGGGCGGGTAGTGCGGCGGCTCGCGTTAGACGATTTTGATCGGGCAGGCTACAGGGCTGGACCAACGCCTTTTGAAGGTTCATCCACAAATATCCAGCTCAAGGCAGGAGTCGCTGTACAACCGGAGGCGATGCCAGCATTCTCGCTCGATGGAGATTGGGGAATAGCCACTGGAGGTCAGGATCAACGGCGGTTATCTTCGGCATGGGCTGACGCCATACCCGCTCGCGTCCCCGGCAGCGTCCATGGTGCGCTGACAGATGCAGGACAGATCCCGGATCCAAAATTTGGCCTTAACGATAGAATTGCACACGACAAGAGCTTTCAGACATGGTGGTTCGAACGCACCTTTGAGAAGCCGTCTGGTTTGAAAGGTGAACGGCTGGTCTTTGACGGCTGTGCAATCCGCTGCACCGTCTGGCTGAACGGCACCTTATTGGGGAGCCATGAAGGAATGTTCGGGGGCCCGGAATTCGACATCGGCGATCTAATACGCGAACACAATAGGCTGATCGTCAAGATAGATCCGGCGCCAGGAAACAAGCAACTCTGGTCCAACTCGGATTGGCGAAGAACTGTCGTGTTTAACAACGTTTGGGGTTGGCATTATTCTTCAATCCCTGCACTAGGCATTTGGCGTTCGGTCCGAATTGAGGGAACGCCTATCGTTCAGCTTTTGCATCCGTTTGTTGCTACGACCGATGCCCAGACTGGAAAGATGGAAATGAGTGTGGACCTAAAGAGTAGGCACGCGGGGTGGTCGGGGAATCTAATCGGAACCGTCGAGCCGGATAATTTCTCGGGTCAGGCACTTCGTTTCGAACTCCCCATAACATCCGCGTCAGTCGAGAAACGCGTGCGACTCAAATTTGCGATACCAGCTCCAAGGCTATGGTGGCCTAACGACCTCGGCGAGCACAATCTCTATCGGCTAAAGCTGTCATTCTCGACCGCAGATAACCATTCTGTTGATTCGAAGCAGATTACCTTCGGAATCCGGACGGTTGAGATGTTTCCGCAGCCGGATGGTCCACGTCCGGATCAATACAATTGGACCTTCGTAATCAATGGTCGCCCCATTTTCGTTAAAGGGTCAAATTGGTGCACGATGGATTCATCTATGAATTTCTCTCGCGATCGTTATGATCGATTTCTAAGCATGGCTGCCCTTCAGCATGTGCAGCTCCTACGAGCATGGGGATCGGGCATGCCGGAGACAGACGACTTCTACGACATAGCTGACCGCAAAGGCATCATGGTGATGCAAGAGTGGCCGACTGCCTGGGACAGCCATAACGATCAGCCTTACGACATGCTGGAAGAAACTGTTCGTCTGAACACCCTACGGATCCGAAATCATCCTTCGCTCGTGATGTATGCTGGCGGAAATGAGTCTCCGCGGCCGTTCGGTCCAGCGATTGACATGATGGGGCGCTACAGCATCGAGCTAGACGGTACACGCCCGTTTCACCGAGGTGAGCCCTGGGGCGGCAGCACACATCCGTATGACTCGTGGTGGGGTTATGCGAATCTTGATTTCAATTTGAATGTGACTAGCGTATTTCTCGGCGAGTTCGGATTGGCGAGTCTACCTTCGTTGGAATCCGTGCGTAAGTATCTTCCGGAGGACGAGAAAGATCTGTGGCCTGCTCCAGAGGATGGGAGCTTTGCGCATCATACTCCCATTTTCAACACTGCTGATGATATGGCGCGGCTTTCCAAACAGGCAGGGTACTTCACGGCAGGTGCTACAATGAAGCGCTTTATTGAAGGCACTCAGATCGCACAGTCTACGGCGCTTCGACATACCCTTGAGCGTGCACGCACAAACTGGCCAGACTCTGCTGGCGCACTCTATTACAAGATCAATGATAATTATCCCGCGGCTTCATGGTCGACGATTGACTGGTATGGAGCACCGAAGATGGCACACTACATCGTGCAGGATGCTTTCGCGCCTCTCACCGGTTGTGCGCTGTTTCGATCGACCAACACTAAGTCTAAGGAGCTGTATGCTCCGATCTTTCTGCTCGACGATGAGGATGCGCTCAAGGGTTCGACCTGGGAGGTTAGGGTTAGGGCGTTCGACGCGCAACTGAGAGTTAACCACTACGACTTATATCGCGGTTCCGGGTCAATCGATCGGGTTCAGCAGGTAGGTACATTCCACCTGAGCGCGCAGGACACAGATACTGAACCTCTGTTTGTCGTAGTGGACGTGAAATTGAATAACAAGTTGGCGCATCGCTCCTATTACTGGCTCAACTTTGAGAAAGTTAAAGATTCTCTGTTTAATTTGCCGGTAACAACATTGAGACTAAAACCGGAGGGGGATCGTGTAATTGTTACGAATGCCGGCAGCGTTCCAGCGGTTGCGGTGAACATCCAGGATCCAGGCCGGTCAGCCAAGTTCACGGCAGATCGCAATTACCTATGGCTTGACGCCGGGGAATCACAGGAGATCAAGGTGAATGATGCCGATGGCTTGATCGTAGGAGCATGGAATGTGTCTTCGAATTAAGGAACTGGACCGAAGACTTTGTCTTTCCCCTGGAACGAGTCTGACATTGCTCTCAGCGGAGACAGCAGTTAGGCGGGTCTGTTAGCAAATGAGCATTGTGAGAGTGGAAGTGGGCAGTAGGTCGTGATCTGGCCTCGGAAGAAGACCTACAAGGATTATAGGATGATCGGAGTGCACAATAATGCCGGACGTCTTCTTCTGGGCGTTGACTTGGGCACCACAAGTACGAAGGCAGCGCTCTATGATGCGCGCGGGCAGCTCATCTCGGCGGGCCGGGCTGATGTACCAATTTATTACCCACTGCCGGACTCGGTGGAGCAGGAGATGGGGGACTTCTATCAATCCGCTGCAGTAGCCATTCGACAATGTATGAATTCCTGTCAGGTTGATCCATCTCAGGTGGCCGGGTTGGCTTTCGACAGCCAGATGGCGGGAATCGGAGCGATAGATGAGGATTTCCAGCCCGTGATACGGTTTGATTCGTGGCTCGATTCGCGTTGCCAACCCTACATCGAACAGATGAACCGCCAGTACGCCGACCGCGTTACTGCGCTGACAGGCTGCCCGCCGACCTGTAATCACGGGCCGAAGATGCTTTGGTGGGCACACGAGCGTCCTGCAGATTACGCGCGAATCGCGAAGTTCGTAACACCGAGCTGCTACGTTGCAGGTCGGGCCGTCGGGCTGCGCGCGGATGAGGCGTTTATCGATTACACATTTCTGCACTTCACGGCGGTGAGCGATGCTGCGGCCGGCACGTGGTCTGAGAGGTTGTGCGGAATGCTGGGGGTCGATCCATCTCGGCTTCCTCGCATCGTAGAGCCCTGGACAGTAGTGGGTGAACTGCACCCTGATTCGGCGCACGATTTTGGACTAAGGCCTGGCATTCCGGTGGCTGCGGGTTGTGGCGACACGGCCGCGGGAGCGCTGGGTGCGGGTGTGGTGACGCCGGGAGTGCTGCTTGACACCGCAGGGACTGCCTCCGTATTGGCGTGCTGCACAGACCAATTCGTGGCGGACACCGGCCACAGGGCGCTGATGGTGATGCGTTCCGTCGTTCCGGGGATCTGGAACCCACTGGCGTACGTCGGCGGAGGCGGGCTCGCGCTCAAGTGGTACGGGGAAGAACTCTCGAATAGCCCGGAGCATGATTCCAGATCGAACGAATCGTATGAAGACCTGTTCGCGAGCGCAAATGAGGTGCCTCCTGGATGCGAAGGTTTACTGTTTTCGCCCCACCTTGGCGGCCGAGTCTGCCCGGCGGCGCCGGAGATGCGGGGAGCGTGGATCGGGTTCTCGTGGGGGCATACCCGGAAGCACTTCTTTCGAGCAATCGCTGAAAGCATCGGCTACGAGTATGCATGGTATCTCCGCATTTTGCGTGAAGTCGCGCCGGAAGTGCATCTGATTGAAGCGCGGGTAATCGGCGGAGGAGCCAAGAGCGAGGTCTGGAATCAGATCAAAGCTGATATTCTCTCGGTTCCCTATCAGAAACTAACGCGCAAGGAATGCGCAACATGGGGAAGCGCTCTGGTTGCAGGTAGAGCTGCGGGACTGATCTTGGACTTAGCTGAAACGGCCACGGCACTTGCCCCGTTGGGCGGGGAGGTGCTCTCGCCGAATCCAAATCTGCGGAGTGTTTACGACGCCGTGCTGGAGCGGTACTTGCGCTGGCATCAAATGCTCAAAAACGGATTCGAAACTTCTGACCAATCCAAATAGAGAAGACCTATGACAAACCCAACGAGAGTCTACGTAGTAGTAGAGGGCCGCGCCCGCTCGATTGGAGTTAGGCACCTACTGACGGCGCGTGGCTGGAGCAAGAAAGATCGTAGTGAGTGAAAAGTCGTCGGAATGTCTGCAGACGGTCGTAGTTGCCGGTGCGGATCGGACTGTGAATCCCTGCGAAGAGTCGCTGGCGAACGTCGTATACGTGAAGGTGTGATGGCCACAGGACACATTATCGGATACCAGCACACGTTCGTCCACGCAATGGCGGATTTTCTCAAAGCCATCAATTCGGGAACAAAGGTAGAGCCGAATCTTGTGGAAGGTGTGGAGGAGATGAAGATACTGGACGCAGCGCTAGAATCGGCACGAATTCGGAGAGCAGTTGACGTGGTGACCAAGGAAATTGGGGACACGGCGTGATACGGAAGCGGCAGCATTCTCCTCGAACAATCAAGAGTTTCGGATGCTTTCCCGACCAGCATGAGGCGCTGGCGCTCTTACGGCGGGACTCGGGAACCAGAAGGTGGAATGGACCGTAGATACAGACATCGTCTCGTTCTTCGAAGAGCCTGATAGCGCCCGATTTGGAACACTGTCACTACCTGCCAGAATCCCTTGTAACCTAAACCGAAAAGCAAAACTTCCACTTTAGAAAGAACTATCCAAACAAACGGAGCTACCTCAAAATCACTCAAATCCGTACTTCAATCTGACATTTACGGTCGACAGCTACAAATGAAAGTCAACGATCCGATTAGCGCGTGCGTTGTCCGAGTATCAGCCACAAATTGTCTTGGATCCGGTCCGCGGAAAACGAAGTTCTAATGTCTGGAGCCTAGTCGCGTGCCGTCTATATCGAATCGCGCAGTACATCGCACAATATTCGTTGGAGGTCCACAAGCCATTGATTAAACCTTTGTTGCAGGATGATGCCCTCTTGGAAGATATCTTGGCTGCCAACAGGGACGACGACGATTTCCGGCTTTGGTGGCTCGGCCAGAGCGGGTTTCTTGTGCAATGGAAGGGATGCCATTTGCTCCTAGATCCCTACCTGTCGGATTCTTTGTCCCGCAAGTACGCCGGCACGCCGACTCCACATATCCGCATGACGGCATTGCCCGTACAACCCGGCCGGTTGGCGTTTATTGACGTAGTGATCTGTAGCCACACCCACACGGACCATCTGGATCCCGAGACCCTACTTCCGCTTTTCAAAGTCAATCCCGGGTTGAGACTGGTCATTCCGGAAGCGGAGCATACAGCCGTAGAGAAAAAGTTGTCTACCCTATGGCCTGGGACCGTTGGGCTCGACCAGGGCGGCACCGTCGAGATCAATCGTTTCCGGATCAACGCCGTGGCGTCGGCGCACGAGACGGTTGAGTTAGATTCGGCCGGACGGTGCCGCTTCCTGGGCTTTGTGCTCGAATTTGGGAAGTGGGTAGTCTACCACAGCGGAGACACGGTGTTGCATCCCGCGCTTACGGAAAGCCTGAAGCCATTCCGGATTGACTTTGCTCTACTTCCCATCAATGGTCGTAACCCGAACAGGGGGGTTGCAGGGAACTTGAACGCCAGGGAAGCGGCATGGCTCGGACGGGAAATCGGGGCGCGCACGGTGATCCCGTGCCATTACAATATGTTCACTTTCAATACGGCTCCGGTGGAAGACTTCATCACTGCAGCACGCCAGGCTGGGCAGAACTGGCAAGTGCTTCGCTGCGGTGAGAGATTAGAGAGTTCGTGCCTCGGAAGAGGCTAAAGGGTGTGGCTCGCCATCTATGAGGAACCCCGAAAAGTCAAGGGATAAATTCCCCGGGACACGAGTTATCATCTCATATCGTTCAACGACGAGGAGGTGATCACGTTCAGTTGTAGGCATGCCTGATTTGCTTCTGCATCGCGTTCCTGGATGGAGTTCTTGAGGCTGTGTCTCGCCCAAATTCCATCCGGATATAAAATTGGCATGGTGCGTCTACTGACCCCCTTGGTTAGCTCAATATGGAATGCCATTTGAACGAGGAAAGGACGGTGGCCTTGACCTGCCCCGTTTTTCTCAGCCATTTATCGCTGGAGTTTCTCAATTCTTGACCCGCCCCGGAAAACTCATCCGCGCGAGGTTGGAAATTACGGCCTGTGACCCGCCCCGGAACCATACGCTGATTGGTTGAGTTTATCTGCATTCATCACTTTCATCTCACACACCTCAATCGGATTTGGGGCCGATAAGCCGGTATGCTCTGGTAATTGAAATTCAATTTCAAGTGCCGGGAGCCCATTCGAATATCGACGATTCCGCTGTTCCACCCGGCGGAAAGGAACGGGCTCTCGAAGGACATACGCGGGCTATAGTCCGGCGGGCGCCCGTTAATGAGGGGAGGATGATGAGTCGCACAATCGAAATCGAACCTGTCGCCATATATCGATGCGTACTTCAGATGGCCGGCGTTCAGTTGCACGGGCTTCTTAATCATCTCCGCTTCAAACGCTTCATAATTGTGAAAACGGGTCTTCCGCGCCACTTCGAGTATTACCGCGGAATCCGGATCTTCACATACGAGCCAGTCACCCAGTCCCTTGACCCGGCCCTCGGCCTCTTCCCACTTGTATCCGCCTTGAACCACTCTCACTGCGGCATAGGCCGACGGCGCTGCGGTAAAGACCCACCCTTCCCGCTCGATGCGTCGGTCGAGTCCAGACCGGGAGAACCATACTTGCATCGGACCAGCTCCTTGACTATAACCTTCGCCCAAGCGCTGTGTAATAAGGGTGCCACGCGATTGGACTGACCACCATGCGTTATACTCCCGCACCTGTGCCGTCTCAAGCGGCTGCGGGACGGGATAAATTCGGGCATCGATATTCCCTTCGAAGATCAACCCTTGCCACCGATTTTGCGAACTTATCATTGTCCATTCCTTCTCAGGACGAGCTTCGAACATAAGCGTTCCGAGAATGAAATCCGGAGTGCAATAGCTGTATCGATAAATCCCGCCCGCGTCATTCTTCAGGCGATAGCCCGTTTGCGGGGTGTGGTATCCCGGAATTGCCAAGCCAAGTGGCCATTGCTTGATCTCGTATACTCCGCGGCCTATCCGATCTAACGCCAACTCCATGACAACCAACGGCAACCGGTACGTGCTGGTTAGAAAGCCCATTTCATCCGGTCGGGCAGGAATAACCGGAGATCCCATGCCCAAATAGAACCAGGCGAGCCTGAGATAACCATCCTCGCCGTGGGTGCTCTCAGTTGGGTAGGTCCGGGCCTTCCCTCCGCCTCTGACACCGTCCAACTGCTCTTGTGCCCATGAAGCCCAGAAGAGATCCAGCATCATGCCCGCTCTCCGCTTCAATTCCAGATCAGTAGTGAAATCGTAAAAGTCGTATATGCCTTTGATCGCGATGGCGTTATAGGAACTCGCTGACTCTACGAAAATGCCTCGCTTAGCCTTTTCTGCGAAGTAGTATTTGGCAAATGCGGTCCTGGCCGTGAAGTGGTCAGCGACACTTCGCCCATCATCGAGTAAACGATCCCGATACCGCGGATCCTTGAGCAATAGGTCGCAAAAACACCAGCAGGCGGTGAATCCCTGGAGATGATGATTTTCAGAACCCCTCACAAACCAATAGTCGGGATGGATCTCGGTTTCTGCGATGAGAGAATACCTCTTCACCCACAGCCACATCATTTCGTTCGCGGCATCTTCTACGTCGGACGACAGCCGACCGCGCGCCATGGATCCTTCGCGACCATAAAACTTAATCGTCCTAACCAGCTGGTTCGTCCACCAGTAGAAGTTGTCGTCGTCGTTTCGGGCGTCCCCGTTGGCGATGAAATACTGGCACAACCGCATCAGTTGCAAGTTGGCATCGGCCACATGCTGGTTTCGCCAAAATGCCCCCAAGGCAAAGGCTGTCACGGAATAGCCATAGGCCCGGGTGTACGGCGGCCGGCCCGGGCTGAGTGGAGGTTCGAGGGGATGAGGTTGGAAATTCTCCAGTTCGATCGCCCCGATTGCTGCATCCCGACGACTTCCGAACCCAGCATGCAACGCTGCGAGTTGAGAATCCGTAAGCTTTGAGAGTGCTTCTCCAGGTAAGCCAATAAGAGCGCCAGCACTGAGAGCGGCGTTGGCAACAAATTTACGTCTTGTAAGATGGGACATTGGATTTTTCTCTTCCTTGGTTCGTGCGTACAGATGCCTGATCGAGTTCGCTCGGCCTTTGACCGTGGTCCTTTTGGACTTCAATCGATTCTTGTCGAGTCCTCCATCACACCTCAGGTGGATCTCGCCGCTTGTTGAACCCCATCCAGAGGTCTCCTATTGGCGGCGTCCCGCCTGCTGACCCAAGCCGTAGATCTTAAGTCATGGCGACCTCAACCGGGGAGCCAATAAAGGGCATTTGCCAGGAAGCGCATTTGCATAACTGGTTGCATCTCCGGTGTTGTTTCCACCGGAAGCGTCTTCAGGGTCTAATTCATTCTTTTCATCTGGCGAATCTCACTGCCGGCTAACAGAAACGCGCCGACCCCGTAGGTATAGCTTGCCGTGGGCTTGAAGGGCTCAGGGTCCGCGCCTGTCTGCTGAATGCATCCGAGCCTGCCGCGGGCGTACACATGATGCAGCATTCCCACCCAGGCCCTTTTGATCACCGGGCGGTACACCTTCGCATCCAGAAATCCCTGATTGACACCGGCCGCCATGGCATAGGTGATGAAGGCAGAGCCGGAGATTTCAGGCAAGTCATAGGCATCGGGGTCAAGCAGACCGGCCCGCCAAAGCCCATCCGGGCCTTGAATCTCAGCTAGCCGGGAGGCCATCTTCTGCAGCTGATCGATGTACATGGCGCGAGCGGGGTCATCCTTGGGAAGGTATTTGAGAGTTCGCACAAGTCCTCCCATCACCCATCCGGTTCCGCGCGACCAGAACATCTTCTTTCCATTGGCCTCGGTCCTCGTCAGATAGCTGGCATCCCGCGAGTAAAAATACTCTTTAGGATCGTAGAGAAGGTCCGAAGTGCGTGCCCACTCCTTATCGAGGTAGGCGATGTACTTCCGGTCACCGGTGGCGGCATACATGCGCGCAAACGTAGCAGGCGCCATGTAGAGCGCATCGCACCACCACCATGGGATATCTTCACCAGCCGGCTTCTTGCCCAACTGCTCGCCAAAAGTTGGGGCGGCTTGCGAAGTCGCCATCCATGCATCCAGCGAACTTTGCGTCGGCTGCATCATGGCCGGATCTCTCGTGAGTAGGTACATCTCCAGGTACGGCTGTCCCAGGCACTGGCCATTCGCGCCGGCCAGATGCGATTGCAACTGCCAGCCAAATTTGTTGCCCACTGCTTCTACTACGTTGCGGTATTTCGGGTCGTGCAAAGACTCTGAAACCGCGAGAAATCCGCTATACAACGGACACCATGTCCAAATCTGGCCAAAATACCGCCGGGACTCTTCGATCTGCCAGTCGGCGACCTTGCGCAATGCCTTGGCAACTGCATCCGGCGTGGTCGAGTAGGGAAGGTCGGTCGCGATGGAGCCTGCATCGTCCGGGGCGCTGCCAATGTGCAATGCAGCGTCGCGGGCAATTCCCGCAAGTTGTTCCGGTGTTTGCTTCGGTTGCCCAGCCGCTAGCCGCTTAGGGAATCCGAACTTGAAAATGCCCCCTTTAAGGGCGTCGGACGTATCAGTCACCGCCTCGATGCCCGGCCTGTAGCCCTGAGCGCAAAGGCTTGCCAAAGCACACGCAAAGAAGAGGAAATAAGCCGTTATGCACATGGCCTGATGGTTGCAATTGAGGACGAACGTTCTTAATGATTTCATAATGGTCAATTCCATCTTGAACCTGTAAACCGTGAAAATCATTGTTAAATCCTCCACCTAACTCCGAACCACTTTCCCACAACCTGATTGCGATCCTTCTGCACTTCAAAATCCACGTGTTTTCAATCACACCCAAATGTGAATCCACTTTCAAACATGAAGGTCTCCATGAGCGCGGGATGACGCTGCTTCAACTCTTGCCGCCCGTTTTTGTCTCGTACTGCCAGATCGCGAGTGATTTTCGCTTTGCTATTGTGCCCATTCAATCACCACAAATGGCAACGTACCTTAGACGGTACCTCGGCCTTCATCAATTCGATGCTGAAGGCTCCCACATAAACCCTGTCAAACCGCAATGTGACATTTGGATTCAGATAATTAGGTCGCTGCCTTGAAGGGACCTTGGCAGAGGGATCGGCCGACACCTCATGCACTAGCGCTATACGTGGCGCTTGGTCCCATAAATCAAGCAGAGTTTCGCCAGCGTGGGCAGGATCCGTTGCACCGAAGTTTTGTATCGAGCCAGTTTTGACCGGATTGCTGTTTTTGTCTTCAGTCCGCTGTGAGCCAAACACCAATGGCAGACGAGCTTCACCGAGGAGTACCAATGCGCCCGCAACCAGCTCGCGACGATTGATGGATTTCATCCTATCTCACAGGTACGGCGTTGGGACCGCATGGGGTAAATGGGAGTTATACAAGTCGCACCGTGACCTGGTCTGCTTCAGTCGTCGCGAATGCCCTTAGTCGGGTAATTGCCGCCTGTGTCAGCCTCAGCTTCCTCTGCGTTCAGAATGAGCAGACTGGCCAAGTGACGTGCGTGCCGCGGTGAGAGCACAATATAGCTCAAACCTCTTGAGTCCGCTTTCCGAGCAGGATGCTTAATCACGATTTTCCCGCAGCCATTCTTCCTGCCCACTTCCAAGAAGCCCGCTACAGCATCCGCTGCTGGTTCTCTTCTTCTTCGAGAGGGTGCGGTATGTGAATTCACCGAATACACCTCCGCGTCGCATGAAGCATTTCGCGTCCGAAACTCGTCATGGCACTTGCTCTCTTTTGGCCGACTACTTCAACAACTACACAGTGCGGCGCTCTTGCACCGCACTGTGTTCGTGGCTTGTTCGCTTCCTCGTAACGGTGCTTTAGAACGTCAACCTCAGCGTGAACTGTACCTGGCGGGGTGTGTTTGCTGAGGAGAGCAGGCTCTCTGTGCCGTCGGTTGCGTTCGGGTTGAGGTATCCCTGCATGTTCAGAGCGTTGAAAGCATCGATGTTGAATCGCAGGTCAGTTTTCTCCGTGATCGGGAAGACCTTAAACAGGGAGAGATCGATTGTCCAGTTGATTGGTCCGTTGAGAATTGTTTGCGAGAAGGGGTTCGATCCTATTGGGCCAGGAGAGTAGGCAGTTGTGACCGTGCTTCCATTGAGCAACGTAATGTTCACATTGTTCGTGCCATAGTTGGCGGTGCCGGGTGTATTGTCGACCGGGGTTTGATAAGGCGCCCAGTTGGAGGGAAGGCCACTCACACCTTTCGTAGCGGCATTGACAACCGTCGGGGCAAGGTATCCATTGAACCACTCGAACGAAGCGTGACATACTCCGCTGCGGCAGTCGGTGATTGGGGCGCCGTGTTTGTAAATCTTGAGCGGATTGGTCGGTCCCCAATTCGTTGCAGTGATAGCAAAGTCCTGAGAAACGATATTTCCATCGCCGGCAAGTTGGAATCCACCAACCAATTCATCCAGAAAGCGATTGGAGTTGCCAAGGAGTCGCTTTCCGCGTCCAACGGGCAGATCGACGATTCCATTGAACTGGATGTGTTGCTTCGGGATGGCGGTGTCGACATGGTAGTCCTCAAAGACGTTCAGTGCATGCCAGTCATAGTAGGACGCTATGCCCGCAGGACGGGCGGGGGCATAGTCGGCGGGATAACCGTTCCGTAAGGTGAGGTCATCGTACCCAGCCCGGAGTTGGCGTAGTTTGCTGCCGTGTCGACCGTTCCATCGCGAGTCCAGTTTCCGCCGACCCGGAACGGCTTGGACCACACATAAGTTATCTGGTAGGCAATCCCGTGATGCCACAGTCTCTGGTAGTTGGCCTGTAGGGCATTGTCATTGGACCAGCCCGTTTTTTGATCCCAGGTAATGCCGCCCCAGAGTCTTTGGTCGTAAGGGCCGGTGGCAGTCGCGGAATAGGTGTTCTGTTGCGGAGTCCCGATGACAGAAGCTCCGCCAGTGGGTGGAACGATGCCGTTTACCATTTCCCAGACATACGTCGACGGATGGTTGTTAACGTAATAAGCCTCGTCCAGATTTGTCCCATGGCTCCAAAGCCATGTCAGTCGCAGCGCCGAATTCCCTTTGAGCGGCTGCTCAATAGTAAAGTTTGTCTGTGTCACGTAGTCTGGTGCGTAGTCTGGATCCAACACGAACAGTCCTACCCCAGGAAGAATGGAATTGATCGACGAGCTATTCACGACGCCGCTACTGTTCTGTCCCATTATTACTGTCTGAGGCGTCCGTAGCAGATAATTGGGCAGCGAGTCCGGAGCCTGAGAAGCGGAAACGTAGCTTTGGGCGTAGCCGGCGACAAATGGAGTGTTACCTAACGCGTTTCTTATGGAGTTGCGCACTGGAACGGGATAGATATAGCGTCCGTAAGCTCCGCGGATCACTGTGCCGTGCTTGCCGCCAAAGGGCTGGTAAGCCAGGCCTACGCGCGGTCCGATTGTGAAATCTCTGTTCTCAAACATGGCTGACGGATACCCGGCCTGCGAAGGGCTCTCAAACACAGTGCCAAGGTTGGTGAGGTTAGTGAGAATCGCCTGAGTTGTGTACCCGTTGGAGACATAATAAGAAGTCGGGTTTTGTAGCACAAGGGCGTCATTCTTGAGATCGAAGCCTACCGTCAGGCCGTTTTTTGTCCAAGGCGCTGGATGGGCCTCATAGCGAAATCCAAGATTCGCTGTCAGGTTCCTAGAGCGTGTTTCATAAACAATGCCTCAGCGTAATCCAGAAGCAAGCGAGATAGAAGAAGGCGTAATAGGTGGCGAGCAGATGCTCATGACGCACCAGCAATCGGCGGAACTGACCAAGCCAAGCGTTGGTACGCTCCACGATCCAGCGGCGTCTGTAGCGGCGCATCTTGCGTCCGTCTTCATAGCGCCGCCGTTTGTTGTTCTTGCGGTAGGGCGCAATCAACTCGATGGCCCGCTTCTTCAATCGCTGACGCAGCGGGTCGGAGTCGTAGCCAGCGTCGGCGATTACGCGTTTCGGTTTTTGCCGCGGCCGGCCCTTCGGCCGAGGGACGCGGACTTCTTCAAGCGTGGCTTCCGCAAGCGTAACCTCTGCCGGAGAGGCACTTTCCAGCCGAACTCCCAGCGGAAGACCTTGACCGTCGACCAGTACCATCCACTTCGTCCCCTTGCCGCGCTTGGTTTTACCGACCGCATCGCCCCCTTTTTGGCCGGGGCGAAGCTGCCATCCAGGAACGTCTCGTCCCACTTCAGCAAGCCTTCGGCGTCCAATGCGCCCAACAAAGCACGCCACGCATCCAGCCACACGCCTTCGTCCTGCCACTGCTTCAACCGCCGCCAGCAAGTCGCGGGCGAAGGAAACTCGTCGGGAAGAAACCGCCACGCTGCTCCGGTTTGCAATATCCACAAAATCCCTTCAAAACAAGCCCGATTCGATGCCCACGGCCGGCCCCGGTTGTCCTTCCTGCGTCGTGGCTCCGGTAATAATGGCTCGATTAACTCCCACTGTTCATCGGTCAGCAGCTTCTGTCGCTTCTTCATAACAGAAGCTCAACAGCACAATCGCCTCACGCGTAAGTATTTAGCTTGAGGCCGAACCCATTTATGAAACACGTTCTAGTTACATGGTAGTTGTCTTGAAAATAACCGTCGAACTCCATATCATGGTAGTTCCCGTTTGGCGCTTGCAAGTTTACCGAGTAGCTGGAAGCGGCGCCAAGGTAGAAGTCAGCATCCGGGTAGCCGGTATTGGCCGTCGCCGAATAATTCGCTCCCGATGTCGGATTTTCCAGAGCGGTGGCGTAGGCGCCGAAAGCTACAGTGTCCGCAGAACGATCGGGAAGGTATCTGAACCTTTCATGCCGATAGCGGCCACCAAATTCCATTTGGTGCCGCCCTACCGTCTTTGTCAGATTCTCATCAATATTCGAGATGATCTGATTTTCCTGGTATTGGTACTGTGAACCTGAAAACGGCTCAAGCAAGGCGGAACTTGCTTCACCTATGAATGGAAACCCGGGTTCTCCAAAGTTATTGGGCAGCCCCAGTTTGCTTTCGTAATCGATGTTGGCATTGACACCGCCGACATACTGATTGAACCACTGCTGACTTATGAGGGTTTCTGCGAAAAACGTGGGTGAAAAGACATGTGTGTATCCGATACCGGCGCCAAAGTTTTCGATCGGTATCACCTGGAAACCGTTTGCCCCTGCCGGGAAACCGTCAGCTGCAATAGTTGCGGCTTCATTCACGGGCAGGTTTCTCAACGCTGAGTTTGTCTGATAATTGTCGGTGTACCGAAGATAAACCTTGTTGCTTTCATTGAAGCTGTGATCGAGTCGGAAGGTCACCGTCGGTATGACCACATAGGTATTGTCGGGCTCGTTCCTATTGCTAGTCACGAGCGGATTGTCGGCCGTGGTGGGCGGGGCTGTGATATCGTAGATGATTTTGCTTGCAGGGGCCAGCCGGCCCTGCATATTGTTGTTCGGGAATGCGGAACGGCAGAATGTGTTCACGCCGTTGGGGTTTGAAGTTGAGGTAGGGGTGCCGGGACAAGTGGCGCTCCCTGAGTTGTGGGTGGTTGCGGGATCATAGAGTTGCTGCAACACACCTGAGCTGTTAATTAATCCGCTAAAGTCTCCGCTCCTCATGGCAGTAGTAGGCACGGTCACAAGCTCGTCGACGATTTGTGAAAGTGAGTACCGCTCAAAAGCGAAGAACCAAAAAGATCTATCTTTGCCGTTATAGACTTTGGGCAAGATAATCGGCCCGCCGGCGGAAGCACCAAATTCATTGCGCACCAGGTGCGGTGCGGAGTAGTTACTTGGATTCTGACGGGCCTTTGCAATGCCGACGGCGTTGTTGCGCGCCGTTTCAAAGAACGTGCCATGCAGGCCGTCGGTTCCCGACTTGGTAGTGATAATCGCCGTGCCCGGCTCGCTGTATTGCGCACTGGTGTTGGTGGTTTCCACCCGGACTTCCTGCACTGCGTCCGGGTCGGGCAGCTGGGCCTGCCATGAATTGAGCTCGCCGCCGAAGTTACGATTTGTTAGCGGCACGCCGTCAGCCACATATTCGAGGGCCTCGGGCATGAGGCCGTTAGCGCGCCCGCCTGTAGCTTCCAGACCAGGCGTAGTTTCGCCGGCCAATGTCACCAACAAACGCCCGTTCAGCGGCAGTTGGTTGATTCGATTGTTTTCCAGCGTCGAAGCGATCGTGCCGTTGTCGGTAGTGGTGAGCTGTATCACGTCCGCTGCCACTTGGACCTGCTGCGTCACCGATCCTGCCGACATGGACGGGTTGATATTTGCCGCCTGAGCCACCTGTAGCTCGACTGTGCTCTTGTAGGTCTTCATGCCCGGCGCGGTAATCGTTACATCATAGGTTCCCGTAAACAGCCCCGGAACCTGGTAGAATCCAACCCCATTGGATTTTGTATCGAATGTTGCATTTGTGCCCTGCTGCACGACGTGGATTGATGCTCCCGGTATGACGGCACCGGTAGCGTCGGTCACCGTGCCTTGAATCGAGCCGGTGCCGCTCTGTGCGAGGGCGCTTGTTGAACACAGTGCGAATCCAAGTGCGACGGCGATAGTGAGAACCCGCACGTTCCAGTACCCCAAGGTGTGCGTAGGGTGTCTGACTCGGCTTATCATTTGCATCTCTCCTTCAAAGGGTGTTGATACAGCTTCACGACTAGTTCTGTTGGGCCAATCTTCAGGCCATTTCGAGGCGGAAATATGTTACGGAGCAAACTTCTAGTCCGCAGAAGGGGACTTGGCAAGTAAGATACGGTGGCCTACAGTAGGCTACGTGAAGGCCCGACACGGAGCGCAGGGGCGGATCGGCTCGTAGTAGTGATGAAGCACTTGCGCGACTCAGCGCGCTAGCACCTAAGGCAAAAGTCGCACTCGTCGGAAATCGGTTTGACCTGGCCGTTGAGGTCCTAGAGTTGCGAATTTGACAGCACCCGGCGAGAAGATCTCCACGCGTTGTCGTTCACCCGTGATTGGCCCGTTTTACAAGTATTTCGCCGTATTCCGGCGACCCAAGAAGTCTTTCTAAGTAGTTGGAAACACAATCTATTAACGCCCTAAAAAGGCCGGCGTCGGCGGTTCAATCCTTTCCCTGGCCACCATCTTTTCAACAAGTTACGAGCCCTCCAGCCAACGTTTACGTTCCAAAACGTTCCAAATGCGCGGCGGAGTCGGTCTCTGCTGTATCCCGGCGATTCCATTTAGACAAGAAAGGTTATGCTACTCCTCAACAATCGCCAAGTCCCATGGCGCCAGCGTGAGAACATCCCCTTTGCTCACGGGCTTGCCGTCCAGCAGATTGGTGCCCGCGCCGAAGGCATAGGGCACTTTCACGTCAGTACCTGAATAGTTGAAGTAGTAATGCAGCTGCTTCCCCATTCGGTTGACGCCGTGCTGGACGTGCACCACTGCGGGCAACTGCTGGTCGGGTCCGGCTAACCCTAGTTCCTCGATCTCCCTGCGCATTACCGCTGTTTGCAAAGCATCCGACAAATAGGTTCCCTCGTAGAGCAGGCTTCCGGCGCCAAATTCGTTCTCGGTAATGGCCGGCCACCGACCGAAGAAGGGGTGATCGTAGAACGCGAGGGGCTTGGCGTGTTCAGGCATGATGAATTCAGCCCAATACTTCACTTGATTGTCGGCGCCTGCGTGGAATGGATCGCCTTTGAGAGATAGAGGGTGTTCCAGATTTGAGAACTCCTGATAGCTGAACCCGGCTGCCTCGCTTAAGGGACCGGGAGCGCGCACCCAGCGCACCGCCGAGTTCTCATTGGCGAATCCGCTCTTGAAGGTCATGACGACGTGGCCGCCTGCCTTTACGTAATCCGAAATTCTTTGCAGCAGGGCGTCGTCGGAGATGTAGAGTGCAGGCACGATCAGCAGTTTGTACGCAGAGAAGTCCGTCGTGGTCGGAAAGACGAAATCTGATCCCACATTCAGCTCGTAGAGGGAATGGTGAATCTGCTCTACCAGCGAGTCGTAGTCCGCCGTCGCCTGGCCGGAGCCCCAGGGCTTTGATGCATTGGACGTGAAGGGCATGAAACCGATGGCGTTGGCTGAATCGCGACTCCACAGAATCGCAACCTGGTTGTGAATCTGTAACCTGACAAGATGCGGACCGATCTTCTGCAACTCGTGTGCCGTGCGGCTCACCTCTGCATAGGCGCGGTTCGGCTCGAGGTCGTGCGACAGCACTCCCTTCCAGTAGGTTTCCTGGTTGGCGGCGATAGAAGCCCAGGGCCAGTACTCGACCATGTCGGCGCCGTTGGAGAGATGGGTATAGACATCTTCGCGGAGCTGACCGTCGTAGGGCGGGAACTGGAAGGTCGAACTCCATCCGATCGTCTGCGCATTGGTCTCGGTCACAAGGTAATTCGAGTGCTTGAGCGAGCGCGTAAAATCGCCGTCAAGGGATTGCTGTGCGCCATCGAAGTGATCCTGCGTGCCGTGATAACTGTTGACGGCAGGAATATCCAGAAAGGAGGCGATGGCGTTTTCGTCCACATCGTAGTGCATAGTGCCGCTGAAGTCGGTGGTGACAAACTGGCTCGGTCCGGCACACTCACGTACCAACCCGGCCTGCCAATTGAGAAAATCCGTCACCCGCATCTGGCTCCAGCGTGTCCATTCCAGCTTGTAGCCGGTGCTTTGTGCGCCATCCCGGGTGGGAAGCTCCTCCCAGGTGTGGATGTTCTGGCCCCAGTAGTTGAGGAACCATGCTTTGCTCAGCGCTTCGGGAGTGACGAACTTCTTCTCAAGATAGTGTTGAAAGCCGATGAAGACATCGGGATTGGCCGCGCTGTAGCTAGAGGTCTCGTTGTCGATCTGCCAGCCGATGACGGTGGGGTTGTCTTTGTAGTGTGCAACGATATGGCGAATCAGCCGCTCGGCGTAGAAGCGGTAGGCTGGTGAGTTGGTGTCCATGTTCTGGCGCATGCCATAGTAGGCCTTGCTCCCGCCAAGATAGTCGGCCATGATCTCAGGATGCTCGCGTGCCATCCATGGAGGGATCGAATAAGTGGGCGTGCCCAGAATTACGTTTATCCCAGCGTTGCCCATCGCGTTCACTACACGGTCCATCCAGGCATAGTCGAATTGACCGTCCTCGGGTTCCCAAAGGCTCCACGTCGATTCACCCATACGGACCACGTTCAGCCCCGCTGCCTTCATCAGCGCCACATCCGTGTCGAGCCGTGCCGCTTGATCGCCGGGCATGTACTCGTTGTAGTAAGACGCTCCATAGAGAACCGTCGTCGGCTGCACCGCGAGCTTCGGAGCACGATCCTGCGCGGCCACCATGGCATCGGGAGTGGGAGCGGGCGCCTGCGCCAGGCCGGGCAGAGCGCCCGCCAGGAGGATAAGTCCCGCACCAAGAGAAAGAACCACTGGTTTCTGTCCGTTCACAATCTCATCCTTTCGCAGCCCAAGCTACGGCTTCGGGACCGTCGCCTTCGAAGTCCTGGATACGATGGTAAGACCTGCGCCGCGGTCCTTACTGCGGCAGATGTCCGGCGGCTTCGCCAAATGCCGTCATCGCTGGTAACGGCTTGCCATCTGTGTCAAACAGCGCCCGGTGTGTCCAGTCGTTGCCCCAAGCCGGCGCATTCCATTTGTTCGAGGGCAGGAGCCATTCGGCCGCCCAGTAAAATAATCCGTCGCCTAGGTGGTCCGGAGTGTCCTTCACGATTTTCACGATGGCGCGGGCGTAAGCCGCCTGGCCCGCGGGCGTTGCAGGGAAGTGCAGGATCTCCCGCTCCGATTCGGTGGAGGACAAGATCTTGCCTTCCTTCTCCATGGACTGCGGCGCCCACGGGAATGATGTCTCGACGACGATGATTGGCTTGTGGAAGGTGAGCGCGAGTGCGTGGAGGTTCTCCCTGAGTTCGGGGAGTGTGCCAGACCACCAGGGGTAGTCCGACACTCCGATCACGTCGAAAGGGACGTTTTGCTGCTCAAGCTGATGAAAGAATGCAACGCTGGTAGCCTTGTCACCTCCGCTGTTGATGTGAATCATTATGAACGGCGGCTGCTCGGTACCTGCACCCTCCCGTACACCTTCGATTGCGGCCTTCAGCAGATCTCCCAGCCGTTTCCATTGCGCGGTGTCCGGCTTGAGCGCGGATACTCGTCCATCCGGCCACATCATGCCATTGGTGATCTCGTTGCCGACCTCAACCATGTCGGGCATGACGTCCTGATCGCGAAACGCCCGGATCACCCGGCGGTTGTAATCACGCAATTTGTCAACGAGCTGCTTGTGCTGCAAGCCGCTCCAGGCGGCGGGCGTCAGCTGCTGCCCTGGATTCGCCCAGGTATCCGAGTAAAACATATCGACCAGGAGATGGAGATGCTGGGCCTTGATTTCTTTCGCGAGTTTCACGTCATAGGCGAGATCGTTCTGGAGAGGCCCGACGCCATCGGGATGAACGAGCAACTGCTCTCGCACCCAGTTGAAGCCATGATTCTTTAGAACGGCAAGCGCGTTGGCGGGCTCACCTGCACTGTTTCGGTAGACGATCCCATGCTCCCGCATTACAGAGAGCTGCGAGACGTCCGCACCCAGCGCGAAGCCTGCAAGCTCCTGTGAAATCGACGGATCTGACTGCGCCGAGGCGGAAGTGCGCTGGACAATCAGGCACGCCAGACAAATACCCACGAGCACCCCGACGCCCCCAAGCCTGGCGTTGCAAGTCACGATACTCCGACTTCCGAGGAGAACGGATGCGCAACCGAGTTTCAGAAATCTTCTGCGGATCATGTCATACACCTTCCATTTTCAGTCATTTCGTAATCACTTTTTATGGTTGAAGGCGGAACGTGAATCGCATAGACCGCAACGGCCGTGACCTGTTCAAAGTCCAGAGTCAGCCGCGGCATCCATGCGCCTCTCCCGGATCTGGCTGGAAGTCTTTGCAACAAGTTGAGCAGAAGCAGAAAAGTGGGAGCGCCGACGAAGCGGTGCTCCCTTTTCAACAGGCGATTTACACCTCAGAATGCGAGGTGAGCACCCAGCTGCACCACACGTCCGTTATTTCGAGTACCAAGGATCTGACCGAATTGAGGCGATGCAGTTCCCACTGGAGGAAGAAATGCAGGATGGTTCAGAACATTAAAACCGTCAAGCTGAAGGCGGAGCCTTCCCTGTTCGCCAATGTAGGGAATATCGAACACCTTTTGCAGGGAGGCATCCAGATTGTCGTAATCGGGTCCGCGCACGTTGCCTAAATACCTCGGCGTGTTTCCGAAAGAAAGAGATGGCTTGCCTGAATAGGGGGATCCGGAGTCATCGCGGAGATTGCTGTAATAGGCGCAGGTCCCGGACCAGTCGAAGGCATTGGTATTGAACCAGGAGTGTATGCTGCGCGAGAAACCTGCCTCTGGATTGCCTACGAGCATCGGACGTGTGGCGTCTGTCATTGATGGATTGCAGTACAGATAGCCTCCGTCGCTGATTCCCACTGGGTCGCCTTTGGTCAAAGTGTAGATACCGGTAAAGCGGAATCCGCCGGCTAGCTCAGCGGCAACACCATGATTCGCCCATTTCTTGTCACGCCCGAATGGAAGGTCGTAAATCGGCGCAAGGCTGAACTTCAAAGGAATGTCGCCCGCGCTCACCGAGCGTTCCGCCGATCGGTGGTAAAAGTCCTGACCGTACACATCGAGCGCTCCGAGCCCGCCCCAGTCCGATGAAGAGTCATCGATGAGCTTGCTCCAAGTAAAGTTGCTCAGGATGGAAACTCCGTGGGAGTACCGCTTTTCATACTTCACTTCGAGCGCATCATATACGGAACTGGAAAGCCCCCAATAGCCCGGATATACATAGTCGCCGTAGAACCCGCCCAGCGCGAGACTGTTGCCGGGAGCGCAATAAGGGCTATCGATGTTGTTCCCCCACGTGGAGATTTGGCTCCCGTACTTTGCGATATTGGCTGCTGACTGCTGACACAAGTTGTAGGCGTAATTCACTGGCAGATGCACGCCATGGCTCCCAACGTATGAGAGGGAAAGACTGGAAGTTTGGCCCAGTTGCTTCTCGACTGTTAGATTCCACATTTGTGAGTATTCAGCGCTCTGATGGTATGGGGTGTAAAAGGAGTATTCCGCTTGCAGGTAAGTAAGTGGCGCCGTGGGGTTCGGTACGGGAATGGTTGGAAGACTATTGAAATAGGTTCCTGGGGCGATCTGAGTGGTCTGTAACGTGTTTGGGGAATACATACCATCCCCTGTCCGTCCATGAGCAATCACGCCGGGATAGGTAATCCCATATCCGCCACGAACCACGAACCCTCTCCGGGGATTCCAGGCAAAGCCCAGCCTCGGGCCAAATTCCTTCCAGTGCGTCTCGATCGAGCCCTCTGGAGCACCGTTCAGTCCATTCTGCTTCCAGGTGAGCGTATATGGATCGAAGCTGGCAAGTTGGTGGTTCTTCTCTATCCAGGACGGATCATATTGCCACCGCAGTCCAAGATTGAGCGTGAGCGCCTTCGTCACCTTCCAGTCGTCTTGCACAAACAGAGCGTCAGCCCAGGTTTGGACCATAAGGTAATTCTTTTGTACCTCGATTGAGCTCTGATAGAGATAACCAATCAAAAAGTCCCCAAAGGAATTCCCTGTACCGCTACCATTGAAATTGAAATCTCCCGAGATATTATCAGGTTGAATGTTATCAATATGGGCGCGGCGAATCTCTCCGCCTAGCTTCAACGTATGTCGGCCCAAAACCCATGTCAGGCTATTTCGGTATTCGGTTTGTCCTTCCGGTTCAATCAACATGCCTCTGCCTGCGCCGACTCCGCCAAAGCCTGTGATGGCCAGGTACGGCGGACCACACTTGCCATTGGAGCCCGGCAGGTTGCACGCGGGTATGCCCTGAATGCCGAAATCGCTCGGTCCCGCCTGTCCATATCCTGCCGACGGGGTGCTGAACGGTGAATGGTGGTTGTATCCGAAGTGGAATTCGTTAATTAATGAAGAACTGAAAGTGTGGGACCAGCCTACCGTGACGCTGTCGTCGGGATTTCGCGAGTAACCTGCGGAATCAAGCCAGCCGACAGTGTTCCACGGATAAGTTTCGCGCTGGTAGTGATAGACGCCAAACACGTGATCGTTCTTGCCGACGAACCAGTCGCCTCGCGGATTGAAGCGGTTGATCGTAGTACCACTCGTTGCGATGCCGTTCCAGTAATTCCCGCCGACAACATTGGAGGTTCCGCCGTTGCCCTCCGGAAAGAGAGCTTCCAATGCCTTGGCGATCGGGCTCACCGGCACCTGGTTATTCAAATATGGCTGCCCGGTAGCCGGATTGTGAAGCTGTTGCGACGGTGTATTACAGATTCCGCTAGAAGAAAAGCCGGTCGTGCAGAGCGCCGATAAGTTGCCGCCCTTGAACGCGTCAGTTGGTACAATGTCTTGCGCGACCGTGTTGGGCGACGAGGCCCTCACGCCCTGATAATCGGTGAAGAAGAAGATTTTGCCTTTTTTAAGCGGCCCGCCGATCGTGCCTCCAAATTCGTCATAGTGGAAAGGGGCAATCGGGATGCCATAGAGATTGCTGAAATAACTGTTCGTATCGAGCTTGCTCGTCCTATAAAACTCGTAAGCCGAGCCATGAAACTTATTGGTTCCACTCTTGGTGGTCATCACAAACACTCCTCCGCTGACCTTGCCGTACTCGGCGGAAAAGTCATTCGTTACAACCTGCAGTTCCTCCAGTGAGTCCACAGACGGATTCACTGCAGGCCCTCCAAATGTGGGCTCTTCCGAACTCGTCCCATCCACGAGATAGTCGTCCTGACGCGGCCGGCCTCCGTTCAAGCGGGCATTGTCCAGCGCGAACCCGCCCTCGCCCACTTGCTGTGTGACTCCTGCCGAAAGCGAAATTAGGTTAAACGCGCTTCGGCCCGCGCCGCTAGCGACGGGAAGTTCTTGAAGCTGTTGCTCGTCCACAGTGGTGCCGAGTGAAGACACCTGCGTTTGCAGCAAGGGACTTTCGCCAGTTACTGTCACGGTTTCGGTCGCCGCTCCAATCTCTAGCGTCAAATTAATCATTGGATTGGCATCCACATTGAGGACAACGCCCGAACGAACTGCATTCTTGAATCCCTTGGCGCTCGCTTCGACGCGATAGACACCCGGGTTGAGATTGGGAATGTTGTAAACCCCGGCACTGTTGGTTTCTGCAGTGGCGACCACGCTCGTGTTGATATTTGCGACCATGACCTGAGCCCCGGGGATGATAGCGCCAGTTCTGTCGGTGATGGTCCCGCTGATCGTGCCGAACAGGCCCTGTGCATCTACCGGATTGGTGCTGAATACTCCGATCGCCAAGCAAATGGCAACCGTTGCGTAGACTACATTTTTGAATTTCATCCTGTCCCCCAAATGTCCTCTCCCAGTTTGGTTGCGTGGTTATCTGCGACTCTGACTCCGAATCCCTGTGACGAGAAGACCGCTTTGCCTCTCCATAGATTCCTCTGGCATTCGGCTCCCCTCCGCTTGATCGCATGAGAACGATTGGACACTCCATCAGAGATCGACAGTGTGCCAAACAATGCTCAGAGCAAGGAACAGATGAACACACGTTGATGGCTGTTCATCGTCGCTTCGACCGCCGCAATCGGCTCGTAGCCCCAATTGCAATCAGGCAGTCTCGTGACGACGAATCCTAAGCGCTCAACGCTCCGACTTAATCGGAGTCGCTCCTTCTCAGTTTTCAGTCGACCTTATTTTGAATGGGAGGCTATCACTATCATGAGACGATAGTCTATGGATAGGATCACTGATTATATGGACGATCTGACTTACACGCGCGAGATCAGAATCTTTTAAGGTGTATAATCGACCTCCATGAAAGGCACCCCCCTCGCCGAAGGATTTCGTGGACAAGCATTGCATTTTGCGTCGGCAGATTTGCGCAAGGAGCTTGCCCGACACCCGCTGAGCGCGGAATTGTCCGCGCCGTATATTGGCTGGTTTCCACGGGCTCTTAACCATTACCGGGAACGACCCGAAGGAGCGGACGAAAACATCTTCATTTACTGCACTTCAGGTAGAGGGTGGTTTGAGATCGATGGGCAGCAGCATGAACTTTCTCGAGGATGGGCATTGCTCATTCCACGCGGCACGCCACATCGATACGGAGCGGATGAATCGAATCCGTGGTCGATACACTGGGCTCATTTCGAGGGTCATGAAGCACCGGACTACATGAGCAGGCTCATCTCCGTTGGATACACCATTGCAGTTCCGCCGGAGGTAG
>Ga0326727_10003248_pt1 | contig 52671 bp, 40 predicted proteins | sample MB2enrmetagenome_FD_207643 | JGI IMG/M metagenome (GOLD analysis project Ga0326727, IMG submission 207643) | Lab enriched peat soil microbial communities from McLean, Ithaca, NY, United States - MB29MY | ecosystem: Environmental > Terrestrial > Soil > Wetlands > Peat | place: USA: New York...
CCGGGGCTGACATTGGCATCGACAGGCCTGATCAGCGGGACGCCGACCAAAACGGGGACGTCCCAGGTTACGATTACGGCCACCAACGCCAACGGATGCACCGCGAGTGGCACGTACGCGATTACCGTTACCTGTCCATCGCTGACGTTGTCTCCCAGCAATCTTCCGTCGTCTGGCATCGGGGTCCAGTACAGCGAGCAACTTACGGCGGCAGGGGGCACGCCGCCCTTTACATTTGCCGTGTCGCAAGGTGGATTGCCGCCGGGGCTGACATTGGCATCAACGACGGGCCTGATCAGCGGGGTGCCGACGAACCAAGGGACGTACGCGTTTACGATCACGGCCACCAACACGAACGGATGCACCGTGAGCAGCGCGTACACGATTGCCATTAGCTGCCCATCGGTATCGTTGTCGCCTCCGTCGTTGCCCCCGGCCGGGGTCGGGCAACCATACGGCCAGGCCATTACGGCCAGCGGCGGCCAACTCCCCGTGACTTTCCGGCTGGCGGTCGGCCCGCTCCCACCGGGATTGGCGCTTATCAACACCGCCACATCGGGCGTGGTGACGGGCACACCTACCGCAGTCGGTGTGTACAGCTTCAAGGTAGCCGCGGTGGACACCAACGGGTGCACCGGGTCAGCGTTCTATACGATCAATGTGGAATGCCCGACGATTACGCTATCGCCATCGTCGCTCCCCGGGGGTACGGAGTTTGCGAGCTACAACCCGCAAACGCTGACGGCATCAGGAGGCACGGCTCCGTACACATTCAGCCAGACGGGCGGTTCGTTGCCGGCGGGGATGACGTTGTCAACCAACGGCGTGCTTTCCGGCACGCCGACGTCGGTGAGTAGCGCATTCACCGTAACGGCCACCGACAAATTCGGGTGCATGGGGAGCCAAACCTATACGCTCATCCTCGCGGACCCGAATCCCCCCGTGACCGTGACCATGTTGCCCGGCACGCTGACATCGGGCGTGGTCGGTCAGAACTACAATCAGACGATCACTGCCAAGGGCGGTTACGGGCCGTATACCTTTGCGGTCTCCTCCGGATCATTGCCGCCAGGATTGGCGACGAACATGGCCGGCTCCACCAGCTTTGTCCTAAGCGGCATTCCGACGACGCCGGGGCCGTTTACGTTTACGGTGACGGCAACCGATTCCGAAAACGATGTCGGCCAAACCAGTTACACGATCAATGTTACCAGCGTCGCTGTCACCAACTCTGCCGTCCTTGCAGTTTCGGCGGTGCTTTCGCCACAGTCCGTGATGATCGAGAGCAACCTGACGTGCACCGTTACGGTGACCAACCTCGGTCCGTCGCCGGCGACAGGCGTCACGATCAGCAATACGCTGCCGGTGGGAGCGACATTCGTCCCCAGTTCTTCCGGGTGCGCGGCCGATGGCAACACGGTCGTCTGCAATGTCGGAAGTTTGCTTGCGGGAAGCACAGCGACGATCAGTTACCTGATGCAGGCGACGCAGGCGGGCTCGATCAGTGTGGCTTCGTCAGTCACCGCCGCCGACAGCGTCACCAGCAGTACGACGGCGAGCGGGACGGTTGTTCCGCCGTACACAGTGGCTACGAATTCGAAGCCGAATGTTGCCAGTATTGTGGATACGAATGGCGACATTGTAACCGCGAGCCTCAAAGGGCCGGGATCGCTGCAGGTGCGGGTGCTCGGCGGCGGTAATAATGGTCCCATCGATCAGATAGTTCTGACGGGGACAAAAGCATCCAGCAGTCTGACGATTCAAGTGAAGGGCGGCGGTCTGGTGAACGTCGGCAGCATCACCAGTGACGGCAGCCTTAAGACCATCAACGGCACCACGCTCAATGTGACGGGCGCAGGCATTCAGGTGGGAGGAAGCCTGGGAACGATAAAGGCCAATGCGTTGCTGAACAGCGCGCTGTCGGTCAACGGCAGCGGCGGCATCGGGACGCTGCAATTAAATGAGATGTCCAATTCCGTCTGCACGGTCACCAACGGGATGATGAAGACGGTGAACGTCGGAGTGTATGTCGACAGCAAGATCAATGCGGAGGCGATCAAGACAGTCAAACTGGGGACGGTGACCACCGAGAACGGCAACCAGGAGTTTGGCATTCAGGTTCAGAACGTCGGCGGCACCGTGACCGTGAGTCATCCACGTTTGAAATGGAAGATCACCTCGTCGATACAATCAACCAATGACTTTCAAGTAGTGACGTCGCCATGATGCCGGACAGAACCGCCGCGTGCCGGGATAATAGCAACGTCGTATGCGCCGGAGAATAACAGTCAGGTTTTTATGGATGAGCGTGTTTATCGATTGAGTCGGCAGGAGAGTATACGGGCGGAACGAATGCATGGAGGACGGAGAATGAGAGTATCAGGTCGTCATTGGTGGAGCCTGGTTGGCGCGATTGCGTCGACGATTGGATTGGTCTTGGCGCTGGCGACCGGTGCCGCAGCCAATGTGGGCGCAACCAGCAAGGTCATTGTCTATCCCACAGCGCAGGACTCGATTGCCCAGCTCAAACAGGACGGGATCACGGACGTTCAGAATTATGGGGCCTACTGGGTCGTGCAGGCAACCGACGCCCAGGTCAGGGCGCTGAAGCAACGGCATGGCGATCGCGTGGTGCCGGCGGATTTTCTGAACCGGATTGAACTTCGTTCCATGACGCTGGACACGACGACGGTCGAGCCGGCGGGTCCCGGCAATCTTGGCCAGATGACCCCATCGGGAAGACGGCTGCGCTTGATTCAATTCAAGGGTCCGATCCAGCCCGAGTGGCTCAATCAGGTCAAGGCGGTGGCCGGGGCCAGGATCATGTCCTATGTCCCCAACAATGCGTATGTGGTTTCCCTGGATCAGAAAGCCGAAGACTCTCTCAAGAGACTGACGGCGCCAGCGGGCCCGATCCAGTGGATCGGGGCCTACGATCCTTACTACAAAATGGATCCGATGCTGTCCAGTGTCGCGGCGCCCGCCGTTCAAGTGCAAATCGACTTGGTGAATGGTCCGGATGCCGGAAAAACACTCGAAGCCATCCGCGGTTACACTCTGGAACAAACAGCCAAACCAGGCGCCATGGGGGAGGAGATCCTCCTCGGGATCGAGACCAGTCCGACCAACTTGGTTTCCATTGCGCAGTTGCCGGATGTATTGTGGATCGCGCGCTGCGCGCCGATGGAACGGAGGGACGAAGTCCAATCACTCATCATCGCAGACCGGATCAGCGGACCGGGCAATGGCCCGGTGCCGGGTGTTGACGATTACCTGGATTTTTTGACGAATGTCGTGGGCGTCAGTACGAATCCGGCCGACTACCCTGTCCTCGATGTGGCCGATACCGCGGCATACGATACCATTGCGTATTTCACCGATTTCTATGAGTTTGGAAACCCAACCAACGCCATACGCATCACGGGGTTAAACGACATGTTAGGGACCACGGAAACCGCGTGCGAGAACCTGCACGGACCATTTGTGATGTCGGTGGCGTCGGGATACAACGACGCGAGAGATACGGTTAATCTGGATGCCAGCGGATTTCGGAAGGGGCTGGGCGTGAGCCCGTTCGGGCGGGTGTCCAACACATGGCTGTTTAAGACCGGCAGCGGCGGCTACCCCTGTGTTTATTCCCCGCCCAACGACGTTCATCCGACCCCGGATGGGGTGAGCGAAATCGCGATCAATGAATACCTGGGTACCGGTGCGCGAATCTCCAACTGTAGTTGGGACCAGGGCATCGAGTTCAATGGTGTCGGCGGACAAGGCGGAGGCAACGTGGGCAGCTACGATGCAACCGCGCTGGGGTTTGACAGGACCGTTCGCGGCTTTGGGTACTCCCTGTCCGCCACCGGGGGCGTTCCGCCCACTCCGTTTCCTTTGAACGTGGAGATGATCACTGTCTTTGCCGCTGGCGGGACCGGCGGCGCGGACGCCAATGGGGGATTCGCCGAGGGGATCATCACGCCCCCGTCCACGGCGAAAAATGTGATCAGTGTCGGATCATCGGAAAACGTGCGTCTCGACCTCGAAGAAGCAGAGCTTGAATGTGATCTCCTCCCGAGCGATTGCGACAATTCACTGGCTCTGTCCTCGATCTCCCCATATGGTCCCACGGTGGATGGCCGCATCAAACCGGAAATCGTGGCTCCGGGAACCGCAATTTTCGGAGTATACGGCACCGGTTTGACTAATTTTGTCCTTGTCGGCACGAACGAGGTTTCAACATTTGGCACTGCCTACATCTGCGACAACGGTTTGCTTTTGGAGGCAGGAGGGCCGGCCGTCATTAACGAGGCTGCGGCCCCCAGCTATTCAGCGCCGGCGGTTTCGGCGGCGGCGCAACTCTTGTGGTGGTATTTCGAGCATCGTCTGCTAAACGAGCAGGGACAGAATTACCTCCAGCCCAGCCCGGCGATGGCGAAGGCCTATCTGTGCAACTCCGCCCGCTATCTGCCGATCACCGATCCCTCGACCGGGGCGCTGGACACGTTGCCGTCGATCGCCCAGGGCATGGGCGAACTGGATTTGGCGACCATGTTTGACGGGGTGCCACGCATCCTTCGTGACGAAACCACGCCGCGCGCCATCGACACGCCGTTGATCACCACCAATCCTGTTCCTCAGCAGACGTATTTCAGCCGCTCCGGCCAAAGCTACCAGGTCAGCGGCCAGGTGGCCGATCCGACCGAGCCGTTCCGCGTGAGCCTGGCGTGGACGGATGCGCCGGGCAATCCCAGCGCGTTTTACCAATTGGTCAACAGCTTGAATTTGGAAGTCACGATTGGCGGCCAGACGTACTTGGGCAACGTCTTCACCGGACCCAACTCCGTGACCGGCGGACAGCCGGACAGCATCAACAACATGCAGAGTGTCTTCCTGCCGCCCGGCGAAACGGGAGCCTGGAGCGTCGTTGTGCGGGCCATGAACATCGTGAGCAACGCCGTGCCCAACATCCCCCACGCCACTGTCGGCCAGGATTTTGCGCTGGTGGTCTACAACGCCGCGACGACCAACCGGTCCGATGTGCCCAATCTGGCGACCAATGATAGTTGCCAGACAGCCATCAATATTACGAATTATCCGTTCTCATCCACCAACACGCTCAGCGCCGGGGTCTATCATAAGACACTCCCGAGCCCGACCGCCGGCACCGGCGGCATCGAAGAGTTCTTCAAACTGGAGAATCCCAGTCCGCCCACCCCGGGGACAACGTTTACAATCGACACGTTCGGCAGCAGCTTCGATACGCTATTGTCCGTCTGGCAGGTCCACGTGATCCCGAGTGCGGTTAATGTGCGCGGTGATTGCGGCATCCTTCAGGAGCTCGTGTCGAACAACGAGGCCGGAGAAGGCCTGCTATCCAGCGTCACCTTTACGTCGGATGGATCCAATGACTATTACGTCGTGGCGGAGGCCCACAACAATGGCCCCGGTGGCACTCTCGTGCTCAACGTCAATGCTTCTGCCTCCTTGATCACACTGACCCCGAGCAGCCTAACGTTTGACGACCAGGTTCAGGGAACCACCAGTGCCGTCCAAACGGTGACCTACCAGAATGGCTATCCGGTCGCGGTGACGGTCAACAGCGTGACCATCGCCGGCGCCGATCCAGCGGATTTCACGATTATTTCCGACGGCTGCGTTGGCGCCCCGCTTCTCACAGGCACAAATTGTCTCGTGGGCGTGGCGTTCACTCCGCAGGCCACAGGTACGCGGACGGCGAATCTTGTGTTCACCGACACGGCGACGGGCAGCCCGCGTGTTGTTCCCCTCAGTGGCTCGGGCCTTTCGCCGGCGCCCTTGATTTGCTTGGGATCCAGCGGAGGAATCCTGTTCACCAACACCCCGGTGAATGTGACTAGCGCCCCGCAGACTATCGTCATCACCAACTGTGGCACGGCGGCACTGACGATCTCCAGCGTGACTTTCACCGGAAACGCGACGAACGACTTCTCTGAAGTCCCAAGCTGCACCTTGAATACCCCCATTGCACCCGGGAGCAGCTGTAGTATCGCCGTCAGGTTTACGCCATCGGTCGCGGGACTGCGGCAAGCCACGCTGCTGATTGGTAACAATGTCAATCCGTCCGTGCCGATTTCTATCCTCTGCGAGGGAACGGGGTTCAGCCCCGCTCCAGTGCTGTGCGTGGACAACAGTGTCAGTTTTGGCAGCTTCCTTGTCGGAAGCACCGGTCTCGTTCAAACGTTGATCATCACCAATTGTGGGACTACCGCGCTGGTGATCAGCAACAGCCCTGTCCTCATCGCGGGAGATACCGGAGATTTTATTGTCGCTTCCAGCACCTGCGCGACGGTACCGACCGGCGGCACCTGCGCGGTTAGCCTGCAATTTGCTCCCACCGCTGGCGGGGCACGGTCGGCCACGCTGGCCATTACCGACAATATTATCGGCGGGCCGCAATTGGTGACCTTGAGCGGCAACGGCGCCCTCAGTCAGCCGGACGCAGCCATTGGCAAAAACACCAACCTGAAAAAGATGGTGGGGTTCGGCGTCATCGCAAATGCGAGCAGTGCCGCACAGGAAATCAGCCAAAATGTGCATCGGGAGGCGCCAGCGGCTATTGAGGACGGCAAAGGTGGCGTGACGTTTTACGTGGCCGTGAAGAACATCGGGACGAGCGCTGACCAATTCCTTGTCCAGGGTCAACAAGTCGGAAACGTCACGCAGGGGTTCACGGTGAAGTACTTCCTCGGCGCCAGTTCCAACCCGTCCGAAAGCGTCGATGTGACCGCCGCCGTCAACGCCGGAACGTTTGCCAGTGCCACGCTAGAGGCGGGAGCAGTGACCGGCGATGCAACCATGATCCGGGTAGTGATCTACGCGGACAAAACCGTCGCTAAGGAGACAACAACGTATTTTGCGCTAACATTTACATCGGCCAGCGACTCGACCAAGCAAGATACCGTTACCGCAGAGGTCGTGGCGAAATAGGCCGAGGGATAATCAGGAGAAGAATGTGACCATCAACCAACGCGATGTTCTCAACGACTGGCGACCGATGCGTGGCAGCATTCGGGTGTATGTTTCGGCACTCTCGGTGCTTGCTGTGATTCTCGGGGCAAACTCGTGGGCGCAATCCTTACAGCCACAACCATTTCCCGGTCAGACGGCGCTGGGGCGGGCCATGGCCGTTCAGGCCGTGAACCAACCGGCGCTGTTGGCAACGGAAGGCGTAAGGGGAGTTGGGATTGGACAGGTCGACAGCAATCTGGCAATCGTGGTCTTGGTCGACAGCACCAATACTGTGGCCTTGCTCCCACCGAGCTTGGACGGTTTTCCGGTGTCTGCACAGGTCGTGGGAAGAATCCATCTGGACTCGTGTCTCGGTGAGAATCCCCAATTGGCCTATCCGCTACCCATCCCGCTGGGGGTGTCCGGAGGCAATGATCTTACGGTGTCGATATCGAACGAAGTGGGCTGTGCCAGTGGCACCATTGGCTTCAAGGTCCGCGATAATACCAACCCGAGAGTCGTCGGCTGGATCAGCAATGCACACGTGGCCGCCAACGCCACGAATGGATGTCCCGGTGCGCCGATCGGCACGCCGGAGTATCAACCCGGCCCGGTTGACACGACGCCCACGTGCAGCGCCGGACAACTTGTCGGCACGTTGAACCGATTCGTCCCCATCGATTTTTCGGGTGGAAACAGCGTGGTTGATGCGGCGTTCGTTCAGAGCTCGGATGCAGATGTCTCGTCCACGATTTTAAACCTGGGCCCTCAAGTCAACAATGTAGTGCCGCCATTCGTCGGCCAGTTTGTCCAAAAGGACGGGCGGACAACGGGTTGCACGGAGGGTATGGTAACAGCCATTAATCTGGCATTCCCCATCGCATATGATTGCGGCTCAATAGCACTGTACACGAACAACATCATGATTGCGCCGCTGCCTCCCGCACCTGCGATGAGCGAAGCCGGCGATTCCGGGTCGCCGATTGTCGATCCGGATAACAATGCCGTGGCGTTGAATTATGCCGGTGATGACTTGGGCAACGCTTATGCCTTTCCGATGGGCGCCGTGCTCTCCGCGTTGAACGTCAGTCTGGCCAGCAGCGTTGGCAGTTCGCAGGTCGTAACGCGGACGTCCCGGTTTTGGTTCACTCATGCATTCAATCTCACGGACACGAATTGCGTCACGCTGCTGAACGCCATTCAGGCCAATGGCAGCGTGATGCCTCTCGGTTTCGCCACCCTGCCCACGGCTGACCGAAACGCCGACAACGTGATCGATGCGTACGACACGCTGGTCGAGGCGCTCAGCTTTTACTGGAGATCGACCGGCGTAACGGGTGAGCCCGGAGGTTCACAGGCAGCGAAGCTTGGGGCTTCCGCATTGTGCGTGGCGCGCAAAAAGCTGGCGGTGGAATTGATCGCGGCCGAGGCCAACGTGGCCCTGTTCGGCACTTTCCCGGGAAATGCCACCTACGGAAGCGGCCAGACTGTCACCAACCTCCCGCCCGACTTGATTTTACAGGCGCAATCGGTCGCCGGCGGCTACGATCCCGTGGCCATCAATACCATGACCGCACTTCTCCGTCAATTCAACAACAGCGGCGTGACCAACAACCTGCCAAACGGGCTTGTGGAATGTTCGCCGCAGACCGGCACGATACAGATATCGCCGGGCGTGAAAACTTCGTTGAAGCAGATCTCCCAGGATCCGATGACCCAGGCCACTTGTCCCGGAGTGAACAACTCCTGCGACGCGGCGCAGGTCATTGTGTTCCCGAACAGTTCCAACCCGTTTGCCAGGGCGGTGTTCACGACCAGTGTCAACCTCAACGCGTACACCAACAATATGCCGGCCCCGACGTGCGGCAGTAGTGGTCCGGACGCCGTGTGGCAAATCACTCCAGACATCGGTATCAACGGAAGGCAGTTTACCGTAAACACTGCGGGCAGTAACTTCAGCACGATGCTCTCGGTGTGGACGGGTACCTGCGGCGCCAGCAGTAACGCGGTGAGCGGTGGCAGCGAAGGCCTGAACGAGGTGACTTGTGCGGTTAATTCCATCGGGCTCTTGGGAGCGACACTCACGTTCAACACCGATGGGTCCAACACGTTTTTCATTGTTGGGCAAGGTCCTGCCGGCCAGTACGGTAAACTCAAGCTCACGATCACTAGCCCGTAACGAGCGCGGTCTGTCGGCGATGCACGCGCGCTTCCGCGTGAAGGTTCCCGCCTGTCGAGAGAAGCGACGTGCCGGGGTTATACCCGCGAGAGCAGTGCCGCAAACCGGCCGAATTGCTCCGCTCGGGCCGGTTCCCGGTCGGCGTAGATCGCCTGAAGATTGTTGCACATGCGCAACAGGATGATCTGCGGAGTGGTGGGAGTCAGGAACGCGGGATTGAAGGCGACGCCCAATCGCTTGCACAGCTCACGGCAATCCGCCTCGTCGAGCAACTCGCCCTCATGGAAGGGATCGAAATAAAAACTGGCGCTGGTGGAGTGCCACTTGAGGAGAAAGTGTGCGGGCATGTTGATGCCGATCAACGGCAGGTGCAGCCGTCGCGCCAACAACAGATACATCACGGATAAACTGATCGGAATCCCCAGGCGACGATCCAGTACGCGGTTGAGATACGAGTTGTCCGGGTCGTAGTAATCCTGGCGATTGCCCTGGAAGCCCAACGTGCGAAACAGATAGTGATTGCAGACTTCGACGGTGGCTCGCGGCGTCTCGCGTCCCGTCAGCCGTTCGCGCAACTCCTGGGCCATCTTGTCGATGCGCGTGCGATACGCGGCCTCGTCGAACTCCGGGTAGCGCGTCTTCGCCACCAGCCAGGCGGCGGCCTCAATGTCGAAGTGACTCCCACACGTCGCACAAAACTGTGCCAGGGCCTCCCAGGCCGCGGCTTCGCGCAGGACGCGTAGGATTTGGATGGCATTGCGCTGCGCGGTGAGTTCTCCGTCGCGCACGACGGATTCCAGTAACCGGATGCCTTCTTCCCCGCGCCCCGCCAGCGTTTCCTGCAGCAACTGGATGGTGCGCGGATCTTCGTCCGCCAGCAGTTTGGCGAGCGCTTTTCGATCGGGGTCTCGAAGAGCTTTCATGGGTCGAAATACTTGCCCATACCATCTCTCAAAAGGCATCAGACTGCAACTCAGGAAAAAAACAGGGCCTACGACTTGCGGGTGAGGATCCATGTTGCCGCGGCCAGAATGTCCTCGGCCACGAAATCAGGTTTGACCTCCTGGTTGGCGAGCGAGTCACGGCCCGCCCCTGTCAATACGAGGATCGTGCTGGTGCCGGCGTTGATGCCCGCCTGGATGTCGCTCGAACGATCGCCAATCATGAAGCAACGCGACAAGTCGAGCCCATATTCACGGGCCGCCGCGAGCAGGAACTTCGGTTTCGGCTTGCGGCAGTCGCAGTTGTCCTCCGGATGATGCGGGCAGACGTAGTAGCGATCGAAGTGCACGCCCGCGCTGCCAAAGTAGTCGTCGAGATACGCGTGGATGGCCTCCATGGATTCACGGGTGAAGTAGCCGCGACCGACGCCGGACTGATTGGTGATAACAAACAATCGATAGCCCGCATCCTGCAGTTGTTTGAGCGCCCTCGCGGCGCCCGGGATCAGCACGACGCGCCCGAAGTCGCCGACGCAGTTGGAGTCCTCCATGATTGTGCCATCGCGGTCGAGGAAGACAGCGCGGTCGTTGGCACTGCGGTTCATTGAGGACGCAGCCTACCGAAATCAGCGCTCGCCGCCAAGAATGTTGTCAGTCAGCCAGCATGCCGGTCGGGGCGCGGGGCGCCAGCATGTGATACGCTTTATTGATAGAGGCGTAGCCAAGGATCTCGGCATAAATGTGCGCGTCTCGCCCAATTCGCCCTCGACCCCGACACCCAACGTGGTAGACTCGTTTTCAACCGGGCGATCACGCTGAACGACACGTGGGCGAAGATTGAGAAGAAGGGAAACTGATCGGCTGTCAAGTTTCTAAGAGCTGCTCCCATTGACCAATAACCAGAACTTGCCGAGGCCCGTCGGGAAATGTCAGAAGTACGGAAATAAACAAGAGGAGACCATATGATCCGCGGTGTGTTATTCGACCTCGACGGCGTGATCGTCGATACCCTTCACTACCACTATCTTGCCTGGAAGCACATGTTCGGAAAACTCGGTGGCTCCCCTGTCAGCGAGCTGACGGTGCTTGTGCACGAAGGGAGGAACTCCCGAGAGATTCTGCCGATTCTCATGAAGGAAACAGGAGTCACGATTCCCGATGCTCGACAGGCGGCCTTTATCGAGGAGAAGCGCGCTTATTTTCGGAGCATCGTGCAGGTCACCACCTATCCCGGAGCATTTGAGACAATCGACGAGCTGCGCCGGCGCGGATTCAAAGTGGCGCTCGTCACGGCCTGCGCCTTAAAGAACATGCAGCATTCCCTCAATGGCGAGCGGCAGGCCCATTTTGATTTCATCATTACCGGCGATGAAGTTCCCCGAGCCAAGCCGTTTCCTGATCCCTATCTTACGGCGGCCCGCCAGCTCGGATTGCGTCCGGAAGAATGCGTCGTCGTGGAAAATGCGCCGCTTGGCATTGAGTCGGCACGCAATGCGGGGATGCGCTGCGTGGCCATCGAAACCACCTTGGGAAAGGAGTACCTCACGTCTGCCGACCACGTGTTGCAGAACATCGACGGATTATTGAGTCTGCCGATCTTAATTCGAGATTCGATTTGAGATTAGAGATTGAGGATCCCGGGTGCCGCAATTGCGGGGCCCGTACTCCATGGGTCCGCAGCCTACCGAAATCAGCGCTCGCCGCCAAGAACGTTGTCGGCCAACCAACGTGCCAGTCGAGGCGTGTGTTGCATGAGCGGAATGACGAGGCGCGCCGCCCGTTCGCAGTACATCGCACGACGGAGGCAATCGTTGGTCCGGCCGCGTTGCCGGTATAATTTCGCTGCCGCGGCCGCGTACCGTTCCTCGCCACGGGATGGATGGCCGATGGCTTCCGCGGCCATCTCTCCCGTCCGCAACGCAAAGAAGATTCCCTGACCCGTGAACGGTTCCATCACCCGTAGCGCGTCGCCGGCGAGGAAGACGCCATGTCCAGCGGCCCGGTTCGGCAGTGCCTGGAGCGGATGCGCACTCCGCAGGGGTTCGAGTGGTTCGGGCCCCACCCCCAACTCGCGGAAATGGGGGTTCTGCCAGACGGTATGGGCAAAGAGCGCTTCGCAGTCATGGTGGAATCGCGCGGCCCACGGGCCGGTTACGATGCACAAATTGGTACGCTCGGTGTCCACGCGCACCAGACCGCAGTAGCCGCCCCGGAACAAATGCAGCTGCACCCGGTGGTCCAACGTCACTGGGGCGCGAAAATGGGATTGAAAGGCAACGTGTTGGTGGCTTCCACGTCGAGGGCGAGCCAAGCCGGCTTTGCGCGCAACCACCGAATGTCGCCCGTCAGCGCCGATGATAGCTATTCGGGCGACGTACTCTCCGCAACTGGTCACCACTCGTCGATTGACCAAAACGTCGTGGACAGTGTCGTTTTCGATGGCATGCACCCCGCACGACCGCGCGTGATCGAGCAACGCCGCATCCAGGAGACTGCGGCGGATGGCCACCGTCGGGCGCGGCAGAGGGACGGTGAGGGTGTGACGGCTCATTGTGGTGAAGCTGGCGCCTTCAATCATTTGGTGTGGCAACTCCTGTATCTTCCACGCCACGCCGAGTCGTTCCAAGACCGGCCAGCAATTCAGGTTGATGACATCACCGCAGACCTTGTGGCGTGGAAACCGGGCGTGCTCGACCAGCGCGACCCGCAGACCCCGTTGCGCGCAGCACGCGGCGGCGGTCGCGCCGGCCGGGCCGCCGCCGACCACGATCACGTCGAACTCATTCATGACGGGCGAGAACGAGGCTCGCGTTGATGCCACCGAAGCCAAAGCTGTTCGATAGAATCCGGTCTACCCGCGCGGGCCGACCCCGCTCGGGAATGTAATCCAGATCACATTTGGGATCGGGGTGCTGTAGGTTGAGGGTCGGGGGCAGGTAATCATGCTGTAGCGCCAAGGCACAGAGGGCCACCTCGATTGCACCCGACGCGCCCAGTGCATGGGCGTGAAACGGCTTGGTGGAACTGACAGGGATCCGATGGGCGTGCCCGCCAAAAACCTGCTTCAAGGCCAGCGTTTCCGCGGCGTCACCCAGCGGCGTGCCCGTGGCGTGGGCATTGATGTAATCGATGTGCGTCGGGGACACACGCGCATCGGCGAGCGCGTTGCGAATGCACCGGGCCGCGCAGGATCCGTCCGGGCGGGGTGCCAACATGTGATAGGCGTCATTGTTGGAGGCGTAGCCGAGGATCTCGGCGTAAATGTGCGCGCCTCGCCAGAGCGCGTGGCGGCGCTCTTCGAGGATGAACATTGCCGCCCCTTCACCCATGACAAACCCGTCACGCGTCACATCGAACGGCCGGCAGGCACCAGCCGGATCAATGTTGTTCTTGCTCAGGGCATGAAGCACGTCAAACGCGCCAAACGTCAACGGCGCCAATGGCGCTTCGGCCGCGCCGGCCACCATCGCCAGCGCCTGACCTCCCCGGATCAACCGGAACGCTTCTCCCAACGCAATTGCGCCGGAGCCACAGCTATTCGAATTCGTGTGACCCGGTCCGGTGAAGCCAAATTCCATCGCGACGTGGGAACCGCCGGAGCCGCCGAACACGAGGAATGCCAGGGCCGGATTCACGGCGCGGATGCCCTGGCGCATGAACAACTCGTGCTGATGCTCGGCCAGCGCCACACCGCCCAATGCGGTGCCGGTGCAGACGCCGATCTGCGGGTGGGGCGGAGATTCCGAGGAGAGCGGTCGGCCGGATTGGTTCGAGTCGTCCAGGGCCATTTTCGCGGCCACGAGCGCAAACTGCGCGAATCGATCCAGCCGTTTCACGCGCCGCGCAGGGAAATATGCCAACGGATCGAAATCGGTCACCTCGCCGGCGATCTGGGAGTCGAACGGGGATGGATCGAAGTGGCTGATGCGTCGAACGCCAGACGCGCCGCGCACGATTCCCTGCCACAGTCCGTCTTTGCCACTGCCGATGGCAGTGATGGCCCCGATACCGGTGATGACGACGCGTGGCAAGATGGTTTCCATACGTCAGGACTACTCAGATCGCGTTCTGTTCCAGATACGTCTTGAAACCGGACAACGTGCGCGCAGCGATGGGACGGATGAACATGTTGCACAGCACGTGGTGTGCGAACCAGCGGCCAAGCGCTGAGGGGCGATCGAGATCGTGAGTAATGCTGACCAAGACGCCGTCGGGCGTGGGTGTGTATGTCCACCAGACCTTCATCCCGCGCGTGAACGCCTGGAGATGCTCGAAGTGCAATTCCGGGGTGCTCGGGTCGACCTTGAAGCGAGAGGTCCATTGAACGGGCAGCCAGCCGCGTCGCGCCGCCATTTTCACGACCAGGCCATCATCACCGACACTCAGGATACGAATCCAGCGATAGTGCGGCAGCACCTTCGGCCAGAGCAACAAGTTGGATGTTTCCTGGAAAATCCTCGCCAGCGGGGCCTTGATGACGATGGAGTTCTCGGCGCGTACGCTCATGGGTGTCCCACAATTGCCATGCGAAAGAACCGGTGGCGACGGATGATGAAGCGGCGCAGACCCGCTTGCGCGGCCATCGCGCGCAGTTCGGCGACGCTGAAGGCGCGTTCGCAGGACGCCGGGGCGTCGAAACGCGCAATCGGATTCCGGATGATGGTACGCGCCATGAGTTTGCTCAGTCCGACCGCGAGCCGATTCCTCCGCAGATCGTTGACGATATAACCAACCCGCGCAATATCGTGGATGCGACGGAGGATTGCAACCACATTGGCCTCGGAGAAGTGGTGCAACGCCAACGAACAAAACACGACGTCGAAGCTGGCCGCCGCGTAGGGCAGTGCCAGCAGGTCGTGCTGTTCGATTTGAATCTCGGGCCATGCGGCGCACTGCTCGCGCGCAATCGAGACGATTTCGGGATTCCCGTCCACGGCCGTGATCTCGACACCGACGCGTTGCTGGCGCGTCCAGCGGGCGATGGCTCGGGGGACATCCGCGCCGCCCGTAGCCAGATCCAGGATCGTGACGGGGTTCAGCGGCGCGATCTCCAGGAGTTCATCCAGATAACCCAGCGCGATGCGATGGCCGCCCAGGAAGCGGTTGATGTCGTCCAGTACACGGAGATCGGCGCGGAGCAGCGCCGCGTCGTTCCCGCGACGGTCCATGATTTCGGGGACATGGGGATCGAACCGGCGCGGAGGGACGAACAGGCTCATGGCGATTTCAGCGACAAGACAGCCAGCATCCGTCCCGTATGCCCTTGGTCCGCGCGGTACGAGAAGTAGCGGTCGAGATGGCAGGCAGTACAGACGCGCGGGTTGTGGATATCCCGGACGCCCGCTTCGCGAAGTTGTGCTTCGATGCCGCTCCAAAGGTTCATCTCGTAGTGACACGGGCCGATGGATGGGCCGATCAACGCCAGGCAATCGCCGGGGTTCGTGCCGAACCGTTGCGTCATCATCGTCAGCGTATTTCCAACGATATTTGCGAGTGTGCCCTTCTTTCCGGAGTGGACAAGGGCGATGGCGGGGGTGTGTCGATCCACGAGGAACACGGCGGCGCAATCGGCGCAGCGAATCACCAGCGGGAGATCTTTCGCGGCGGTCACCAGCGCGTCGACCATCGGCACGCGTTCGCCGGTGGTCTCGAAGACGGCAGCCACTCCGCTTCCGTGGGTTTGTTCCGCAGAAGCGAATCGGTTGAATGGGAACCCGAGCGTCGCCAGGGCTTGGGCTTCAAAATCATCCGCCTTGGTGTCTTCGCTGGTACGCAGGGTGAACGCGTGGGTGACAAAGGGGATCCGGCGGAGCGGGGCGAAGGTTTCAAACGGCATGGCTCAATTGGCCATACGCACGGTCATACCGGTGACGCGTTCGAGCGTGGCGATGGCGACGTTGTAGTCGTGGAGCGCCTGAATCTCATTGGAGCGGGCCTCGGTGAGGGCCGTCTGGGCGCTGAGAACATCCAGTTGCGTGCCCGTACCGGCGCGGAAGCGCGCTTCGGCCAGCCGCAGGCTTTCCTCGGCTTCCTCGACCGTTTTCTTTTGGGCTTCGATCAGTTCCAATGTTTGCAGGTAATCGGAATAGGCTTGGCGGACTTCCAGTTCCACCTGGCGGTGCGTGTCGGCGTAATCGAGGTTGGCCTCCTGCAATTGCGCGCGAGCCTCCGTAATTTTCCCGCGCGTGAGCATGCCGTCGAACAGCGCCCAACTCATGTTGGCGCCCAACGTCCAGCCCTCACGGGTATCCCCCGGATCATTGGCGAAGGTGTAGTCGTGCCATCCGTAATTGCCGAACACGGACGCCTGGGGTTTGTAGCCGGACGAGGCGACCTGAACATTGGCTTTGGCGACAGCGATTTGTCGATCCGCCTGAAGCAATTCGGGGCGACGTTGGATCGCCTGCTCGAGGGCGGTGGCCAACTCCCAATCCCGGTGTTCATACACCAGTTTCCCGTCAAAGTTGATCGGGGTAAACGCATTCGTCTGGTTCGGGGCGTCGATGGCCAGCAATTTCACCAGGGACTCCTTCGAGATCCGAAGATCGTTCTGGGCGCGGATAAGCGGTGGCTTGGCATTCTCCAATTCGACTTCGGCGCGCAGCACGTTGAAGCGCGGGACGGACCCCACATCAAACCGCGACTGGGCGTCATGGAGTTGTTCTTCCAGGAGGGTGACCGATTGTTCGCGGACATCGACCAGCGCCACGTCGAGGAGGATCTGGTAAAAATCCTTCCGCACGTCCAGGATCGTATCGGCGACAGCACTCTGGAACCCCAAGGCGGCGATCTGATCGGATAGTTTCGCGGCACGGAGGGCGGCATTGACACGCCCGCCGGCGTAGATCAGTTGCGAGATCTCAACCACGGCCGTCCACGGCTGCTCCTGGTTTTTGAAGAGTGTGCTGGGATTGTTGGTTGCAGAACCGCTTGCGGAAAATGGAAACGCATCGATGGCATGCCTGTCAATGTCCTCGTACGAGCCCGAGGCCGTGACCTGCGGGAACGCTTGCGCGCGGACTTCGACGATGATGCCCTGGTTCCGGCGGATTTCTTCCCTGGCCTTGAGGATGGTCGGGTTTTGCCGGAGGGCGAGGTTGATGCAATCCTGGAGCTTCAGGGTCTCGGGGACCGCGTTGGTAGACGCGGCGTGGGTCGGCCCCGTGGCGGATACGATCAGGGAAGCGGCCACCAGGCCGCGGAGGAGTCTGGTCATGGTGTCGAGCTCACGGTAGTCGGTTGGTCTGAAAGGAGTTTGTGAAAGTCATCCGGGGAACAGCGGTAATTGTGCTCGGCGTTTTGCTCGGCTTCCACCGCTTTTTGATGCAACTCCGGATCTTTGGTTTCCAGAAAAACGCGGATCAACCCATAGTAGGCCAGACAGATATGAGTGCGGACAATGGCGCAGTCCAGATTCAGGCGAGGTTCTCCCTGGTTCATGATGACGGCGCAACCTTCCTTGTCGATCTGCCGGTAGATATCCGCGAGCAGCCGTAGCGCCTGTGTGCGACTACCGTCGAGCAACAACGCTTGCAGGAGGGCGATGCCGGCCTCTTCGGCATGGCCGGTCGACAGATAGACGGACGCGATGCTCAGGTAGGCATCCGGGTTCGTGGGCGCGAGATGGCGCATGTAGAGGTAGGCATCCAGCGCCTTCTGGTATTCCGACATGCGCATATAGGAGATTCCCAGATTCCAGTAAATCTCGTGGTTGCCGATGTCCGGGATGCTGTTCGGATCGCGCCCGCGCTTCAATTCTTTCTGGCGATTGTCGACATTGAATTCCTTGTCGAGCGGCACGGCATTCGACAGCGCTTCCACTGATTTCTGATACCATGGCATGCTTTGCGCCGAGGGCACCAGCGTCACACCATCGGCGGCATGCTGGGCGTAGGTGTCGCCCTTGATGCGATAGTAGGCGCCGAGATGGAGCAGGACGATCTGGGTCTTGTCCGTGACCTGACGGGCCTTTTCGCCTTCTTCGATGATGCGATCGATATTCTTTCCCTCGGGGTCTTTCTCGTAGAGGGCGAATGCCAAGGACTTGTGGGTCTTGAAACTGTTGGGACACGTCTCGACGGCCTTCGTCCACAACGTCTCATCATCCTTCCAGTCGTCGTTGCGGTTGAAGGCGCGCACGCCGTAGGCGACGACGATCAGGCTCAACGCCGTGCGCGCGACGACCTGCAGCCAGATCCGTTGCGCCCAGGGGGAGACATCCAGGTTGGGGATGAGACGACGGCCGATTGAATAGACGGCGATCACGGCGCAACCGCAGAATCCGATCGACGGGAGGTATAGAAACCGTTCGGCCATGATGCTGCCGATGCACCACGAGGTTTTGTCGAACAGCGACTGGCCAAACGTCGGATTGGGGATCAGGTTGGAGGAGGGTAGCAGCGTGCCGAAGAAAAAGAACACGAAGAAAAACAGCGGTTTGTTGCGGTGATAATTACGGATCGCCACCAGCAACACGATGACGATGGACACGAGTGCGACGACGGCCTTCCAGTCTTCCCACGTGTTGAAATGCCAGTTCACGATGGGGATTTGATTGTAGGAGTAGTCGCAGGACAACTGTTGCGGCCACAGCAGCAGCCAGAAATATCTACCGATCACCTTGATGGCCGTGATGCGCGCGGTCCAGAAGCCCACACTCGGCATGGCCAGCGGGTTGTCGACCCAGGGCAATTCCGGCGGGCGCAATTGTCCAAAAATCTGGCTGCGGACATAGAACATCGTCAGAATGGGCGCGAGCAGCACCACGTAGCCTCTGAGCGCGAAGCCCGAGAAGTTCGAGACGAGATTGACGAACCAATTGGGCTGGTTGCGGCGCAGGCGGTACAAAAAGTCGTAGAGCATGATCACGCCGAACACGACCACGCCCGATTCCTTGCAAAACACGCTGACGGTAGTCGTCAGCATCAGGATCGTCAGCGGCAACATTTTGCTCCACCCCCCGGCGAGGCAGGCCAACGCGACCGTGCTGGCGCCGAGCGCCACGAGCGCCAGGGAGATGGCCAAACCGCTTTGCAGACTGGCTGGGAGGAGAGTCGGGTGTTTCCAACTGACGAGTACGAATGCCAACAGGAAGGCACAGATTGCGCCCGCCACGAGCACCGGCTTGCGTTCGGGTTTGGTTTTTCTTTCGGCAGTCGTACTTTTGACGTAGCAGAGAAAGCCGACCAAGACCCACAGCGTCGTGAAGAGGTCGGCGCGTCCGACGATGTTGGCCACCGACTCGGTGGCGACGGGGTGAGTACCGAACAGGGCGGCCACGAAAAACGCCGGCCAAAGCCGTTCCATCAGGACCAGCACCGCAAAGTAGACAAACACTGAGTTCGCCCAATGCAGGATGAAGTTGATCCAGTGGTAGCCGGCGGCGTGAGCCCCATTGCCGAGGGTGCTGTAGTTGAACAGATACGACAGTGTCGTCAGTGGACGGTACAGGCCGCTGACGGCCTTCGGCCACCAGTAGTCCTGGGTGAAGATAAGGTGGAGGTTGTTCTGGTTGGCCTCGCGCAGGCGCGGATCCTCGAGAATGATGAACTTATTGTCCAGCGCGAACCCCGTGTTGTACAACGTGTTGCAGTAGGTGAACAGCACGATGGCCCCGAGCACGAAAACGACCGCGACGTGGGGAAGGAGCCCGACCGATGGCCACAGCCTGGTTTTCAGAGCCGGTTCAGGCTCGGGCTGTTGCGCTTTGCGTGTCACGGGTACGGATGATGTTTTTTTTGGACTCATCGGTGCGATGCGAGCCCCCTTCAACGCTCGCTCGGTCAAATCGGTGCGTCGAAGTGTGTCAGCAGCCTGCCGCAAAGTCAAAAAGGTTTTGCAGGCGACCCCCGGCGCGCCAGAATCAACGCCCACGATGGGCGGCGCCCATACTTGTCGCACGGACGGCTGAAGTTATCTCGATTCGGAGAACTGATCGATCGGCCCGGTGAGACGGCGGATCGCTTTCCTCTGGTGGCGTGGGGGTCGAGAACTCGTTCTACTGTCGCCCGGTGGCCCGTGCGCGGCGACCAAGAAAGTCGTGCCGGTCACGGAAAACACCGCCGGCCCGTGGCATTGCAAAAAAATCTTGCCTTCTTGGGGTGTGTGTGCGGTAATGCGGGAAGCTTCAGATTTTGCATGGGTGCGACCAGAACCGTTTAGTCTGGCGCGCCGATGCGCTTCACCCCGGCTGAGGCATTGATCAAGGAGGAGCGCCGTTATGTCTACTGCCTTCGATACTGGCAACACTGGTTTCATGCTCGTGGCGACGAGTCTGGTCATGCTCATGACTCCGGGGCTGGCTTTCTTCTACGGCGGGCTGGTCAGCCGCAAGAATGTGCTCGCCATTATGATCCAAAGTTTCGTTTCGATGGGGGTCACAACCGTTATTTGGTTCGCCTTCGGCTACTCGCTGTGTTTCAGCGGCGGCCAGGGCGGCATCATCGGCAATCTCGACCACGCCTTTTTTCGGGGACTGAACCCGATGGACGCCTTCACCGGTTCCAAGACGATTCCCCTGTTCGTGCTGATCGCCTACCAGATGATGTTCGCCCAGATTACCCCGGCCCTGATTACCGGCGCGTTTACGAACCGCGTGCGATTCCCGGCCTATCTGATCTTTTTGGTTGTCTGGCTGGTGCTGGTGTATTTCCCGATGGTGCACATGATTTGGGGCGGTGGACTGCTGGCGCAATGGGGCGTACTGGATTTTGCCGGCGGGATTGTGGTGCACTGCATTGCCGGGTTTGCCGCGCTGGCCTCGGTGATGTTTGTCGGCCGGCGCCGGATTCCGGAACCTCCCGGGCCGCACAGTATTCCGCTGGTGGCACTGGGCACGGGACTGCTCTGGTTCGGCTGGTACGGGTTCAACGCCGGCAGCGAGTTGCGGGTTGACGCTGTGACGTCGCTGGCATTTCTCAATACCGATGTCGCGGCTTCGTTCGCGGCGATTGTGTGGCTGATCGTGGCGTGGGTCTTCGAGAAGAAACCGAAGTTCGTCGGGTTGCTGACCGGATCAATTGCCGGTCTGGCTGCCGTTACGCCGGCGGCCGGTTACGTGACCACGCCGACCGCGGCCGTGATCGGCATTGCGGCCAGTCTGGTCTGTTATTTTGCGATCAACTTGAAGAACCGGCTGGGCTGGGATGACGCCCTCGATGTCTGGGGCGTGCACGGCGTGGGGGGAGTGCTCGGCGTGATTTGTCTGGGGCTGTTCGCCGACAAAACGATGAACGACTCCGGCGCCAACGGCTTGTTCAACGGCGACAGCAGTTTCTTCATGAAGGAATGTGTCGCCGTGGTGGGCGCGGCTGTGTACGCGTTCGTGTTCACCTACGTCATGCTCTGGATCATCAACAAGTTCACCCGCGTGCAAGTCACGGTCGAGGAAGAAGAGCTGGGTCTTGATGAAGCCCTGCACGGCGAAAAGGCTTACATCTAGTCTTGGGATAAGCTTCATGTGACATGTAGGCGCACCGTTGTCATGTTGATGGCGTCTCGCGGACTCGGCTTCGGGTGCACAGGCCAAAGCCTGCGCACACCCATTGAATCCGCTTTGACAAGGCGCTAGAATCAACGCCCACCATGGCCAGCGCCTCCATACTGGTCGGCACGGCCGGCTGGAGTTATCCCGATTGGGAGAACCTTGTGTATCCGCCCGGCCAGACGGCGGATCGGCTGCGGCTGGTGGCGCGGTATCTCGATTGCGTGGAAGTCGACAGCTCGTTTTATCATCCGCCGGCGGCCCGAGCGGCGGAGGGTTGGGTCCGGGCCCTCGAAAGCCAGCCACAATTTCGTTTCCTCGCCAAAGCATGGCAACGGTTTACGCATGAACGTTCGTCACCTTGGACAAGGGCGGAATTCGACCTGTTCACCACCGGCTTGGGACCGTTGCGCGAGAGCGGGCGGCTCGACTCGTTGCTGTTCCAATTCCCATGGTCATTCCGTAACGACGCGCGAAACCGCGACTGGCTCCGGGCCGTTGCCGACAGTTTTGCGGACTGGCCGGTGTCGGTCGAGGTCCGACACGACTCGTGGCTGACGGATGAGATGTTCGAGTTTCTGCGCGAACGACGGATCGCGTTTTGCAACATCGACCAACCTCTGCTGGCCCATTGCATCCCGCCGACGGCACATGCGACCGCGGACATCGGCTACTTCCGGCTGCACGGGCGCAATGCCAAGAACTGGTTCCGGGAAAAACAGAATGTGTACGGCGGTCGGTACGATTACCTGTACTCAGCGGCGGAACTGGACGACCTGCTCGCGCATATCACGAAGATTGCGGGGCGGACGAAGAAAACGTTTGCTGTGTTCAACAATCACAAGGACGCCAAAGCGTTTTCCAACGCGCTGCAGGTGAAGGCGCGTCTGACGCCAGCGGTCGCAGTCCGCGCGCCCGTGGCGTTACGGGCGCGCTATCCGACCGTCCGAGACAGTACCGTCGCGGACGGCGACGAGCAGTTGCCGTTGGTGTGACGGTGGCGGGAGAAAGTGGCCAGCCCTTGTACCGCAAGGGCACCGGGCTTACTGAACTGCTTGCAGGCGCGCGAGTGCGCTCCGTGCCAGGGCGAAATCGGGCTTGATCCGCAACGCCTGCTGAAAATGCTCGATTGCTTCCGGTATCCTGCCCGCCTGCCCCAGGGCGATACCCAGATTGTAGTGCGCCACAGCATTATCGGGTTCGATTCGCAACGCTTCTTGATACTGTTTGATGGCATCCTCGGACTTTCCAAGCCCCGCCAGAATTACCCCCAAGCTGCTGTGCGCCCCGGCGTAATCGGGCTTGATCCGCAGGGCCTGCTCGTAGTGTACAATCGCCTCCGTCACCCGGTGGCCCTGCGCCAGAGCGGATCCCAGATTGTAGTGGACTTCGGCGAGGTCGGGTCTGATCCGCAGGGCCTGTTGGTAGTGGGCGATGGCATCCTCCATCCTACCCATTTGCGCCAACGCGACCGCGAGGTTGTTGTGCACATCGGCGAGATCGGGTTTGATCCGCAGGGCCTGTTGGTAGTGGGCGATGGCATCTTCCATCTTCCCCGTTTGCGCCAACGCGAGCGCGAGGTTGTTGTGCACATCGGCGAAATCGGGTTTGATCCGTAGCGCCTGCTCGTAATGGGCGATAGCTTCATCCGTCTTACCTGTTTGTGCCAAAGCCATCCCCAGGTTGTTGTGCGCATCAGCGTAATCGGGATCGATCCGCAGGGCCTGTTGGTAGTGGGCGATGGCGTCGTCCAGCTTCCCCGTTTGCGCCAACGCCATCCCCAGATTGTTGTGGGCGTCAGCGTAATCGGGATCGATTCGCAGGGCCTGTTGGAACAGCTCCACAGTCTCCGACATCCTGCCCAGTTCATGCATGGAAGTTCCGGCGGAATCGTATGCGTTGGCGCAACGCTCGGCGCTGGCTAACAGGCTAAACGCCACCGAGAAGCCCAAGAGCAGGCCCCAACCACAACGGGCGGCACGCCGCCAGCCCGTCTGGTCAGCCAGAGCCCGCTCCAAACCAAGCAGGCCAATCACCGCCAGCAACACCAGCGTGGGAAGGATTTCCAGCTCAAAGCGATTGGCCGTGAAATAGTACAGGTCAATAACCAATGCGCAAACGCCGAAGAACACAGCGCCCAGTGCGATGAACCCGTGAAGCGGGGAGCGCGCCTCCCCTGTCCGTCCGCGCCACGCCAACGGCAACGCCAACGCCAGCCATACCACAGGGATGTTGGTCAAAATACCAAAGGGACTCTCCACCGACCCATGCCCTGCGGGCAGGTGTGGCACGGCGATGCCGCGCACGAAGGGGAAATGACGGCGCCACCGAACCGGTTCGAGGAAATACACGCAGAAGTTGAACCACAGGTATCGCCAACTGAAAAACTGCTGCGGCGCCCGCTGGTCCGCCAGCAACTGATAGTGAATGCCGAATTCGAAGGGGTTATCGAACCGCCGCGCGTTGTAGAGCATCAACCCGGACGCGATCAGGCTAATGGGGACGGTCGCCGCCAGCAGCACCGGCCAAACCCTGCGACGGTCGCGCCACTGCTGTATCGCCGGCCCGAGGAGGATGATCGCGCCAAACACCAATGTGGGTCGCGCTCCCAAGGCCAGCCCGTAGGTCAGGCTTGCCGCCGCAGTCCACAACCATCTGCGATCCGGCTCGTGCAAGGCGCGATAGATCGCCCCGAGCGCCAGGATCGTCAGCATGTACGCACAACTGATGGCGACCTCGTAAACCGAGGACCGCGGCAACAGCATCGGCACGCCCGTCGTCAGTCCCAGCGCCAGTGCGCCGGCAGCGACGACCCAGGTGCTCACGTCCGGAAAATGGCGCCGCCTCACCGCGGCCAGTATGCCCACACTGCCGAGAAAGCCCAGGGCACAAAAGAGCACCACGGCCTGTGCGTCATAAAGGTAATGGCCGGTCAGCGCGACAAACGGCCAAAACAACAGCACGGCGGGCGTGACCCCAAAGTACAGGTACATTTTGCCGTTGTAATAACTCAGGTCGTAGAGCTTGAATTTTGCGGTCCGGTAGGGAGCGTTGGCGGCTGGGTCGTAGGGGTTCGGAAGTCGCGTGAGTCCGTACGGCACGTCCACGTTCACGTTGAGCTGGCCGGCCTGAAAACCCTGGACCAGTTCATTGTAGTACGAGTGGGCAGCCAGTTGGTCCGTCGTTGCCGTGAAGCCGGAGTAAGCCCCAGAGGCGTAGGCCCCAACGACCAGGACACACAGTGCGGCCAGTACTTTCCATTCGTTTTTCATCGGGCTGCCGGCCTCGGTGTGGGCGGAGCCGAAGCGAAACGATCATTCCGTTCTGGTTGTGCGGTCAGTATTTTCCCCCCGAACCCCGGCAAGTGTAGTGCTCGCAGGCGTTGCGTGGCAAGCCGGTTGGCGATTGTCGCCATCGACTTGCCTGACATTGACGAGACCGGCGAGCCATGGCGACGAGCAGTTGCCCTTGGTGTGACGGTTGCAGGAGAATTCGGACGCGCTATCCTGACATTACGCGTGCTTGCGTCTGAGGAACGCGACGAGCGATGCACCACCGAGTGCGGCCAGCGGAAAGGCGGACGGCTCAGGAATGAACTCGAAATTGTCCATGACAAATGGGTTCCCCGCTATATCTTGCCGCCAGTTCCCGCTTGAAAGCCGCCCCCGCCACTCAATCGACTTCAATAATCATGGCAGTGTAGCCTCCGGTCATCCCCCCAAGGCTGGACTTCGACAGGGGATGTCGAAGAGAGAGAATGTCGATTTCTACACCGCCAGGTCAATCTCCGGCCGATTGCGGGCTGTGTCAATCCGCAGCCCGATGAAGCCTCACGGTTTGTCTTCGTGATAGGGCTTCTTCTGTTCGTAGAGACTGAGCTGCTGGCGGGCTTTCTTCGAGGCATCGTTCGACAGGGTGGAGTCCAGGTATTTGGTCTGCCATTTGACGGCGTTGTCAAAGTCGCCCTTCTCGGCGCAGGCCGCGGCCAGCGTGCCGAGATAGGACGGAGTTCTCCATTCTGACCGTTCACAGGCCTTCGTTGCGTATGCGACGGCCTGTTTCCCATTCCGAAGATCAGGGTTGGGGCAGACAGCCAACAGCCAGGCAAGATTGATGCAGGCCTCCACGTATTCCGGGTTGAGACGGATGGCCTCGGTGTAGTCGGCGATGGCCCTATCCCAGTCGCCTTTGAGGTTGTGGGCGATCCCCCTGTTGTAATAGGCCTCCACGTACTCCGGGTTAAGACGGATGGCCTCGTTGAAATCGGCGACGGACTTGTCCCCGTCGCCCGTGTGGGCGTAGGAAACCCCCCGGTTGTTGTAGGCACCGGCATATTTCGGCTTGAGCTGGATAACTTCGCTGAACTCTGCGATGGCGAGATCGTAATCCTGCCGACGGATTGCATCCACACCTCTCTCATAGGCCTTCGATGACCGGTAGTTCCTGCACCCCGGGCCCGCCAACAGCAACAGGAGGAGAATCCCCAGCGATGGCAGTCTTGTGAAAAGCCGACGCCTTTGTTTGTTGACGGTGTCGTCGGTCATGGCAACAGGCCACATCCCCAGTTCTTTGAATTGGTATTCGTTCCTTGTAGCTCGGAGATTGTTTTCCGGGCGTTCCTGGCGACGTACCCCGGTTTATCATTCAGCAACGGTTCGAGGTGCGGAACGTCAGCCTTATCTCCTAATTATTCCACACCGACAACGAACCACATACGCAGACGGTTCATACCAAGGCGTGTACCATCTTGGGAAAACGAAGACAAGTTTGAAATTGGGCTCCCGGCCGCAGTTCCTGTTCGACGTGTGACCGTCCCGGTTGCGCGGCATTGGATGTCTTATCGGTGTTCGTAGTTGAATTATTATTTGGTCATGATATTCTCCTGCGTCATAAGTAAGTTCTTACTTGGTGTTGTGATCGAGGAACGCAATCGATTGGATTGGTAGGGGACCGTCAGACAGATGACTTCTTCAACGTTTATGGTCATTTGGGAAGGTCTTCAAACGATCGCGGCCACAGTTCTTTGACATAGGGGAAAGAGTCACGGCGATTCACCCCGACATCCGTTGTCGGGGCAGGGAGCGCTGCGGCTACCCTTCGACAAGCTCAGGGCAGGCAGGGTGGCCCGTATACGTAAGACTGCGAAACGAAGCCAATCTGTTGGAGTGTTGGACGGTGTGGATTAGCTTGATGGACAATGCGTTAGCAGTCTAAGTGTGTCAATTTGGCACATAGCTTCGTTTCTTCAGGTTTGCGGGGTTGTTAGTCGATAATCTTTGTCCCGGGAGGGGGTGGCGAGCATGGAAAATGCGGTGCATCGGGACGGCTACGCTCTTAGATTCCCTCGCGAGGGGGCCAATAGTAAGGACGCGCGTCCGGCGATGCTGGAAAAAATACTCGTACCGAGCGATCTATCCGACGAATCGAATTCCGTCATTCCGTATGCGGTGACGCTGGCGCAGGCGTTTCAGAGCAAGTTGTACCTGCTGCACGTGATGGATCCCGCCTCGCTGAAGGGACCGGAGAACCTCCTGGATTTTCCGAGGTTGACCAGGATGTTGGCGCTGGACGTGAATGGCCCCGATCTGCCGCCGCTGAAGAAGAACGTGCCGGTCGCGAAGATGTACCTTTACAAGAAGGACCGCGCGGAGGCGATTGCGGAATCGGCGGTGAGCAAGAAGGTCGATCTCATCTGCATGGCCTCCAACAAGGACGGGGTCAACCTGTCCTGGTGGTCGGTCGGAAGTATCATCGAGTCGATCATCGACACGACGCCGTGCCATGTGCTTTGCATTCGCGGGCGGCCGATCAAGGACAAGGACTGGAAACGTCCGCGGTTCAAGCACGTGCTTTCACTAACGGAGCTGGGATCGGCGGGAGCGGAGACGTTCGTGAAGGTGCTGCCGCTGGTGCACAAGTTTAACAGCATGCTGCATGTGTTTCCGCTGGTGACGGGTCGCACAGCCAAATCGCACGAAGTCGATCCCCTGCGGGAGGTCGCGCAGATCAATCCCGCGCAGACCAATATCCTGTTGTTCGCCAAGCCCGACAGACGGTTGCGGAACCTGCTTGATTTCGTCAAGAAGACGCCCATCGATCTCATCGTGATGGCTCCGAACACGCGGGCGACATTCTCGAATCGGCTGGTGAATGATGTACTCGTCAAGCTCCTGCGGGCGACGGACAGTCCCGTGCTACTTCTGCGCTGAGAGGACGCTTTCGATGGCGCGCCGGTGTGCCGCGGGGAGTGCCAGGGCTTTCAGTTGTGCACGGGCGGCCCATCGCCATTCGCCGTTGGACCAGAATTTCGTGATCGGGACGCACGCGTACACTTGGAAGACGATTCGCCGATGCGTGATTGTGTGACGCAGTTCGTGGATGCGATGACCCACGCGGAACAAACGCGCATCGGCTGCCGGCAGCTCCCAAAAGTCTGCCAGTAGACCCTGACGAGGTCTGCGTTTCAGCAGAATCCGGTTCCCGCTCTTCACGAACGCAGCTTTGGCCACGACGTGCACGGTTTGTAGTTTGTCGCCGCGGTTCGGGAGTTGCTCGACCAGTCCGCGCGCCCGCGCCGCACAGACCCGGCGCATCGGGCACGTGTCGCAATGCGGAGCGGCAGGCGTGCAGACCAGCGCGCCGAGTTCCATCAACGCCTGGTTGAAGTCTCCCGTGTCGGTATCGGGAAGCAGGTCTTCGGCGAGCGTCCAGAGCGATTGCAGTGTGCGCGGGGACTTCACGCTGGCGGGGATCGCGAAGATTCGCGCGAACACGCGGGCCACGTTTCCATCGACGAGCGGCACGCGCGCGCCGAACGCGATGCTGGCAATGGCGCCCGCCGTGTAACGGCCGATTCCCGGCAGCGCGCACAGACCGTCGACGGTGTGAGGCAGTTGGCCGTCGCGTTCGCGCACGACTGCTTGCGCGGCCCGGTGCAGGTTCCGCGCGCGCGAGTAGTAGCCGAGCCCTTCCCACAATCTCAGCACACGGTCGTCCGAGGCACGGGCCAGCGACTGGATGGTCGGGAACGCCTGCAACCAGCGGGCGTAATAAGGGCGGACGGTTTCGACCCGTGTTTGTTGGAGCATGATTTCACTGACCCAAATGCGGTACGGGTCGCGCGTGGACCGCCAGGGAAGCTTCCTGTGGTGACGCCGGTACCAGCGCGGCAGGTCGCGATGGAACGCATGACGCACTCCGGTGTTGACCCGCACGGCATGTGTGTGGAATCGTGTCGCCATGGCCGAGCGCACATCCTACACGTGCAAGCTGGATGCTGACAAGATTCCGCAGTTGAAACAGGACCTGGAAGCGCGCGGGTTTATGTTTCGCGACCTTCCGTACGCGCACTTTGCAGCAGAGCATCGCGGCGAAAAGGTCAACGTCGCAATGTACACCAGCGGCAAGCTGGTCGTGCAGGGCAAGGGGACGACGGATTTCGTGCAATTCTACCTCGAACCGCAATTGCTGGGCGAGGCGAAGCTCGGTTACGAACACATTCTCGATCCGACGATGCTGGAACCGCGCATCGGCGTGGACGAAAGCGGTAAAGGTGATTTCTTTGGGCCATTGGTGATCGCGGGCGCGTTTCTGAACGAAGCGGCTGCGTATAACATGATGGAAATCGGCGTGCGCGACAGCAAGATGATCAAGAGCGACGCACGGATTGCCGAGATCGCGAAGCAGATTCGGCTGACGGAGGGGTGCGTAACGGATGTTGTCTCCATCGGGCCGGAGAAGTACAATGAGCTTCAAGCGCGGATGGGAAGCGTCAACAATTTGCTGGGTTGGGGCCATGCGCGAGTGATTGAAGATCTGCTGGGTCGGGTGGACAGCCCGAAGGCAATCTCCGACCAGTTTGGCAACAAGCAGATCATCGAGAAGGCGCTGATGGAGCGCGGGCGGAAGATCGAACTGGTGCAACGCCACAAGGCCGAGAGCGATCTGGCGGTGGCTGCGGCGTCGATCATCGCGCGGAACGAATTCGTGATGAGGCTGCGGAAGTTGGGGAAGGAATACGGCGTGGAGCTGCCCAAGGGCGCGTCCGCAGCGGTGGAAGCGGCAGGGGTCGAATTGGTGAAGAAACACGGGCGGGAGGTGTTGGGGAAGGTGGCCAAAATGCATTTTCGCACGTCACAGAAAGTGTTGGAAGGAGCGTCGAAATGAAGGGCTTTATCATTGCCGTGATCGTGCTGGCGATTGGGTACGGGGCTGTCCAGTGGATGGAAATATTCAAGGCGAACTCTGACTTTGCCGAGAAGGTGGACGGTCAACTCAATTTTGTCGACGAGCGTTCGATGGACACGGTGAAGCAGAGTGTTGTCGGCGACGCGAAGGCGCTGGGGATTGAGATCACGACCAACAACGTACGCATTACGTATGAGGACACGGAACAGCAGTCGGTCGCGCAAGGCCTGGTCAGCAAGAAGATCGGTGTGGATTTCATCAACAAACGCGTGAGTATCACGGTGGATTACGTTCAGCGTATTCTGGGGATTCCCAGCCACCAGAGCGTCACGCAAACACGGATTCGGCAGATACAAGCCCCGCGCAAGCAGTCCAGCCCGGAGATGCAGCAGCTTCTGGATGCCACGCCGCAATAGATTTGAGGAGAAACGGTATGCCGCTCTACGAATTCGTTTGTACAAAATGTGAGAAGGATTTTGAATCGCTCGTGCGTTCATCCAACTGGGAAGGTTCGGTGGTGTGTCCGCATTGTGGTTCGAAGAAACTGACGAAGAAGCTGTCGGTGTTTGCCGCCCAGGGTGGCGGCTCAACGGCTTCGGCGCCGGCTCCCCAGGGGTGCGGACGTACCGGCGGCTGCGGTTGCACCGGCGGCAAGCATCATCACTGACGCGCTATTTGAAGAGCGGCAGGATTTGCTTGAAGGACTCGGTGCCGGAGACGCGGAGGAGTTCGAAGACGGCGGACTCGACGGTGGTAATGACCGCGCCGCAATCCCGCATCCGCTCGACCGCGACCGAGTAATCCACTTCGTGGCGCGAGCCGATCGCATCGACGGCGACGTACACGAAATAGTCCTTCATCAAATCGATGGCGGTTTGCTGGACGCACACATGCGCCTCGATCCCGCAAAGGATGATTCGCTGACAGCGCAGGTTTTTCACGGCCCGCAGGAATTCCTCGGAACCGCAGCACGAGAACGCCATTTTTTCCAGGGGGGAGATGCCCGGTGTCGCCTCGACGATCTCCGCGCAAACCGGGCCAAGGCCTTTGATGTATTGGGCGGTGACCAAGGTCGGTAGCTTGAGTACCCGCGCCGCGCCGATGAGTTTCTGGATCGCCCCCACAAGTTCTGTTCGTCGGGGCATGACGTTCATCAACTTCTCCTGCACGTCGATGACCACGAGCGCCGAATTCTGGGGAGTCAATCGCCAATCACTCATGAATTTCACTCCAGCATTTTAAGAAAGTCGTTTTCGTTCAATGTCTTCACCCCGAGTTTGTTGGCTTTGTCCAGCTTGGAGCCAGCGTCTTCGCCGACGATGAGGAAGTCGGTTTTCTTGCTCACGCTGTCGGTCACGTTTGCTCCCGCCTTGCGGAGCGCTTCCTTGGCTTCGTCGCGGGAAAGTTTGCTAAGCGTGCCGGTGACGACGACGGTTTTCCCTACAAACGGACTGCTGGCAGCGGCTTTTGGCGCAGCCCTCTCTTTCATCTTCAGGCTGGCTTTGCGCAGTTTGTCGATGACGGCTTGATTGCGCGGGTTGTCGAAAAAATCGCGAATGCTTTGGGCCAGCACCGGGCCAACATCTTCGGCCTGCTGGAGTTCATCCATGCTTGCGTTAGCGAGGGCGTCGAGATCGTGGAAGTGATCGGCGAGCTTGCGCGCCCCGCCTTCCCCGACATGCAGGATGCCGAGGCCGTGGATGAGTCGCCAGAGTTCGCGGTTCTTGCTCTCAGCGACAGCGGCGACCACGTTGGTGGCGGATTTCTCGGCCATGCGTTCCAGGTTGGCAAGTTGTTCGGCCGTAAGCGAATACAGATCAGCCACATCATGCACGAGGCCTTTGTCGACGAGCTGGTTGACCAGCACTTCGCCGCAACCTTCGATGTCCATTGCCTTGCGGGACGCGAAATGGCCGATGGTGCGTTTCAATTGCGCGGGGCAGGCGATGTTTTCGCAGCGCCACGCAACGAATTCAGGGTCGCGCGCGACGGGGCCGCCGCACGCGGGGCATTTGCCGTGGATATGCTTGAAGAAATCGAATTCCTTGGCGTCGCGGGGCCGCTTCTCTTTCACGACCCCGATCACGGCGGGAATGACTTCGCCCGCTTTCTCGATGGTGACGGTATCGCCGATGCGGATGTCCTTGCGTTTGATTTCCTCCTCATTGTGAAGCGTGGCACGGGAAATAGTCGAGCCGGCGAGAAAGACGGGTTCGAGTTCGGCGACCGGCGTCAACGTGCCCGTGCGACCGACCTGAATCGTGATGTCCTTGAGTTTCGTCTCGGCTTGTTCGTGTGAGTACTTGTAGGCGATGGCGTACCGTGGCGCATTGGCGGTAACCCCGAGACGCGTCCATTGATTGAGGTCGTTGACTTTCACCACCGCGCCATCGATTTCAAAAGGCAGCTTTCCTTCGAGCTTCTGCAGTTCGGCGGCGTGGGTGATGACTTCTTCGATGTCCTGGCAAACCCACCAGTAGCGGTGTGTCGGGAAGCCGAACTTCTTCAGTCCTTCGAGCACCTCGGATTGTTTCTTGAATTCCCCACCCTCGGCGACTGCGTAAAACATTGCCTGCAACGGACGTTGGGCCACGACGGCGGGATCGAGCTGCTTGAGTGAACCGGCGGCGGTATTGCGGGGATTTTGGAAGAGCGGCTCGCCAGCTTTTTCCCGTTGCGCGTTGAGCTTCTCGAAGTCCTCGACCGCCATAAATGCCTCGCCGCGGACTTCGAGACGCGCGGGAGGATGATTCACGTTTAGTTGCAACGGGATAGCGCGGATGGTTTTGAGATTGGCCGTGATATCGTCGCCGGTGGTGCCATCGCCACGGGTGGCACCGAGAGCGAGTTTGCCGTCTTCATAGCGAACGGAGATCGACACGCCGTCGATTTTCGGTTCGAGGACGTATTCGACCTTCTCGTTGGGCAGAAGCTTGCGAACACGGCTGTCGAACTCACGCAATTCCTCGATGCTGTAGGTCTTATCCAGCGACATCATCGGCACGGCGTGGCTGACGCTCTTGAATTCCTTCAACGGCTCGCCGCCGGCACGCTGGGTGGGCGAGTCGGGCGTGACCAGGTCGGGGAATTCCGCTTCCAGCCCTTTTAATTCGGCGTAAAGGCGGTCGTACTCGCGGTCGGAAATCTCGGATCGTGCCTCGACGAAGTAGACATAGTCATGGCGGCGAATTTGATCGCGCAACTCGGCAATGCGTTTCCTGGCTTCGGTGCGGTTCATGGTCTGCATGGGATGGCGCGGCCATCGCGAAGGCCAAGTCATGATGGCGCAGGACAGAATATGCGACAAGAATTATTTCGATATTGTTTGTGGAGACCATCTTCCGTACACTGTGGTGACGCAAGGAGGCGTTTACATGTTCACGAGTTCGGCTCGTTCGACACGGGCAAGACGGCTGCCGGGTACAGCCCATTCTGTCGTCTTGGAAGATTATCCCCGGTCGGACGTGTGGCCTTTCTCGTGTCCCAATCGGCCTGAGCGGTCGTCAGCGTGCGCATGCTCGCGGAGCAACGGTTGATGATTTATTTTTACTACTACCTGGTTCTCCTGAACGCCGCAGTCGCTCTGGCCGTTGGGGTCACCATATTCGTTAAGAACCGGTACGGCTGGGTCGGCCCGTCGGTCGGCGCCGTGATGGTCGTCGTAGCAATCTGGCTCGGATGTTTCGCGCAGTATTTCCGGCCGATGCCGGCCGCGCCCGCCTTGATGTGGGGGCATCTGACGCTCTCCATGGCGATTATCCTGCACCCGCTCTCGCTTCAGAGTTTGTGCGTCTTGTGCGACAAAGGGCGCCGCATGCGGTGGTGGGTGGTCGCGTCCTATGTGAGCACTGTGTGCGCACTGTGGTTCCTGTGGTGGCACCACGGTATCGTTGGCCTCAAACACGCCCCGTTCATGGATCACTACATCCGCTATAAGCCGGTGCTCGGCGTACAACTGGTGGTCTGGCAGCTTTTGGGCGCAGGTGTTCTGATTTACAGTGCGCGCCGCGCCGTTGGGTATAAGCACACCCAGTTGGTATATTTTACGATTGTCTGGTTGATCATCATGCTGACCGTGCATGTGACCATTCTGCCCTTGGAATACAACATTAACATTCAGCCGTTCGGCTTTCTCATCCTGCCCCTTAATCTGGCGATGCTGGCCTATGTGATGAGCAAGACGCGGCTGGCGGATTACAACGTGGTGATTGCGCGCATGTTGCTGTATTCCGTCACGATCGCCGTGACCGCAGGGATCACGCTGGTCTTTTTGGGCAGCCTGGCCATGTTTGCCCCCGGATTCATGAATCAGGAGCAATTGATGTTTGCGTTCATGCTTTCGATGGCCATGAGCGTGGGACTGACTGTTGGCCTGCCCAAGCTTTTGCCGCGCGCGGAGCGGATGATGCAAGAGCGGATGTTTGGCAAACGATACGGATATCAGGATGCCTTGTCGGGGCTGGTGGGGGAATTGAGTGCGTTGCCGACGATTGACCAGGTGCTGAGCACGGTCGCCACCACCTTGCAATCCCAAATGCAAATCTCGCGCGCGCTGATCCTGCTCCAGGACCCGTTGTCGGGTGACTACAAGCTGCAGGCGGAAAGCGGCCTGGGACCGGAAGACGAGGTGGAGGCGCTGGTCCTGCATGAAGACGCGGCCGTCATCAAATGGCTTCAGGAAAAACGGGACGAACTGGTGCGCGACGAAATGGTGCAGCGCACGCCCCAGCGGGAGCGCGAACCTCTGGAAACGGAGATGAATCTCCTCAAGGTTGCCTTGTGTGTGCCGATGATTCTCGACGGCCGCCTGATGGGCCTCATGGGTCTCGGGGAGAAATTGAGCCGCGACATGTTCTTCGTCAGCGATCTGCGATTGTTGGAGACGCTCGCCACCGAAGTCGCGTTGGCCGTGAAGTACCGCCGCATTGAGGATGAGGCGTTCCGCAAGAACCGCCTGGCTGAGTTGGGTACGATTGCCGCCGGTGTCGCCCACGAGATCCGCAATCCATTGGCGTCGATCAAGACATTCGCGCAGTTGATGCCCGAGCGCGTTGACGACCCGGAGTTTCGGAACGAATTCGGCAAGCTCGTGTTGAAGGACGTGGACCGGATCACGAAGGTGATCGAGAGCATGTTGGCCTTTGCGCGCCCGGCCCAGGTGAGCATCAAGGAACAGCCCGCCAATGAGCTTGTCGAAGAAGCCATTCTGCTGGTCCAGCCGCGTCTCAAGGCCAAGCACATCGAATTGAGCCGGGCGTTTCACGGAAATCCGATCATCAAGGTGGACAAGCACCAGATCCTGCAGGTGCTGGTCAATCTACTGAGCAACGCCGCCGATGCGCTCCATGACCGGGGCAAGATACGCGTGGCCACCGGGTTGACCCAGACGGATATCGGCGCGGGAGGGAACGGGAACCATGGTTCTGGCGTTATCGAAGTGTCGGACAATGGGCCCGGCATACCGGCGGCGGTTCGGGGTCGTCTGTTTGACCCATTTTTTACGACAAAAAAGGAAGGTACGGGCTTGGGCCTGTCGATCTCGCAGAAGATTGTCCGCGATCATGGGGGCACCATCACGGTTTCGAGCGTTGAAGGCAAGGGAACGACTTTCCAGATCAATCTCCCCGTGAAGTAGACCCTGGCGTGATGGACAAAATTGTCCGGTGTCGCAAATAAGTTCTTTACACAATTTGCAATACCTGTATAATTAGCAACGTGGGGAACCTTTTTGAAGGAGGCGCGCGTTGTGTACGCTGACGCGTGATGGACGTTTTTGTCCTGCCGTTGGCATGGAGCGCGGATGTAGTCGATGAAGAGACGTCGAGTAGTCATTACGGGAATGGGCTTATTGACGCCGCTGGGAATTGGTACCGAGGCGTTTTGGTCGAATATTCTCGCCGGTAAATCGGGGACGGATCGCGCCCCTATTCTGGTGAAATCCGATTGCCCTTGGAAGGTCGCGGGCGAAGTACACGACTTTCGTCCCGAGGACTGGCTGACGCGAAAAGACGTCAGACGAATGGATCGGTTTACCCAATTCGGGCTGGTGGCATCGCACATGGCGATTTCGGATTCCGGGTTGAACCTGCAGAAGGAGAATCGCGAACGGATTGGGTTGGCGCTCGGCACGGCCTATTCGGGATGGGGATTCGCGTCGCAGGAGTACGACACCTTCAAGATGCAGGGGTTCGAAGCGATGAGTGCCTACACGAGCATCGCCGTCTTCACGGGGTCGTGCGGCGGCCAGGTTTCACTACACCTTGGACTGAACGCACCCAGCCTCACCATCGCCACGGGCTGCGATTGCGCCAGCGCGGCCATTGCTCAGGCTGCCGATATGATCGTTGCTGGCGATGTGGACATCATGTTGGCCGGTGGAGCGGAAGCGCCGGTTCAACCGATCGTCGTGGCAGCGGTGGGTACCAGCCACGCCATGTCCTCGCGGAACGATGAACCGTCGCGCGCGTCACGTCCATTCGACCAAAAGCGCGATGGATTCGTCATCTCGGAAGGCGCGGGTGTCCTGGTGATCGAGGAATTGGAGCACGCGTTGCAACGCAAGGCGCGCATCTATGGGGAATTGACGGGCTGGGCGTCCACATGCGACGCCTACCACATGTGTCAGCCCGACCCGGATGGGACGCAAGCTGTACGGTGCGTGCAAACGGCGCTGGCGCATGCCGGCGTGCGGCCGGAGCAGGTGGACTATCTGAATGCCCACGGCACGTCAACCGTGTTGGGAGATCGTGCGGAAAACACCGTCATCAAGAAATCTTTCGGAGACCGGGCGTACGATTTGCCGATCAGCTCGATCAAAGCGGCCTTGGGGCACATGCAGGGCGCTTGCGGCTCGGTCGAGTTGGGTGCTTGTTGCCTGGCCATCCGCGACAATGTCATTCCGCCGACTATCAACTACGAATTTCCCGATCCCGAATGCGATTTGGATTACGTCCCGAACGAAGCGCGTCACCGCCGTATCGACATCGCGGTGAGCAATTCACTGGGGTTTGGTGGTCGCAATACGACCCTGGTGGTCGAGCGGTATCGAAACGGGCACGTCAGCGGGCAAAATGGCGAGAGCGAAGCCAGCGGCACATGAAAACGGCCCTGCTACTGACAAATTCGGCTGAGACCCAGCGATTGCTGACGGACATTCTCGGCGAGAAGACAAACATCGTCTTGCTTCCGTTGCCAACCGAACCATCCCGCGAGCGGTTCGATGCGCTGTTTTCGACATGGTTGCGCTTGGTGGACGCCGTGATTCTGGACGCCGTCTCGCTGGGGGAAACCACGCGATGGGCGGCGGAATCACTGGCTTCCTCGCGCCTGCAGGAACACCAAGCGGTTGTGGTGCGGGCCACGGCGGCCCAGCAGACCCTGTATCCCCTCCAGGAGAGTTGGCTGGTTGTTTCCGCTTCCGATTCCGCTGATCATTTGAAACGGGCGCTGGGCAACTTTTTCGAATTGCGCGATGCCCAGTCCAAACTGAAGCGGGCCGATGCCGTAATTGCCCGACAACGACAGGTTGTGGCTCCGGCACCGGCGGTCGCGATGGAGGCACGATCCGTCCCACCCCTGACTCACATGCCGGCGCTCGCGCCAGCGTTTGACGCGTACCGGTACCGCAGCGCACTGAAGGATTTGTCGCGAATCCTGAGCCAGCATGTCGGCGAAGGCGAGTTGGTGTCGGAGTTTCTACGTCTGGTACGCGAGTTACTCGGCACCGGCAAGGCGGCGATTTTCACCCGACGACTGCAGGGCGACCTGTTTGCCGGACCGCCTGCCGCCGGTGGCGAACAATTCGTGATTGCCCGGAGCACCGGTCTTGCGCCCCACCTGGTGGAGCACTTTCGTCTGAGCGCGGACTCCGGTATTGCCAGCCACCTGTCGCGCGAAGCGCGGATCCTGCTGCGCTCCCAGGTGACGGACTCGCTGGCACTGGATTACGACCCGGAAATGGCCCGGGAGTTCGATACGCTGGGGGCCGATGTGGCGGTGCCGATTTTTGATGAGGATCTGTTGTGGGGTGTGCTGACGTTCAGCGGCAAGATCACCAGCGAGCCGTTGACGAACCAAGAATTGGAGTTGGTGTACTACCTGATGGGACAACTGGCGCAGGCGATTCGCAACCTCCATTTGCGCGACCGCATTGCCAGCCAGCAACGGTTTGTGAACGAAGTGCTCGCGCACGTCCAGACCGGCGTGGTGGTGGTGGGGCAGAACAATCGCATTCTCACCGTGAATCGCTGCGCGTGCGAATTACTCGACATCGAGGAGAAGGCCGTGATCGGCCAGGACATCCGGCGGTTACCGAGCCGGGTGGCGGACGTCGTGTTCGAAGTTCTCCAAACGGGCCAGGAAATCCACCAGCGAGAAGTGGTGTTGCCCCGGAGACATCTCCCGCTCGGCATCAGCGCCACGCGGTTCGCCATGGGGGCGGACAACAGTCTGGCGGGTGGAGAAGGGTTGATCGCCGTGGCGCTGATCGAGGACCTCTCGCAGGTCCGCCTGCAGCAGACCCGCGCCCGCGAACTGGCGGACAAGGAATTCTTCACGCGGCTGGCGGCGCGGTTGTCTCACGAATTGAAGAACTCGCTGGTATCCATCAAGATCTTCGCGCAATTGCTGCCGGAGCGGCACGATGAGAAGGAATTTCGCGAGCAATTCAGCACAACCGTTGCCAACGAGGTGAACCGCGTCGATGTGCTGGTGAACAATCTGACCTTCTTCGCGCATCCGTTGCTGTTGGTGAACGAGGAGATCGTGCTGGGCGACCTCATCGACGCGTGCGTCAAGAACATCACCCAGGAATTCAGTCGGAAGCAGATCGCGCACGTGATGGCCGTGGGCGAAAAAGCGCCCGAGCCGGCTCCGGCGTGCGTGGTCACGGTGAAAAAGAATTTCGCCCACAAGTTTGCGCGGTTGGAGGGGGACCGGATTCGGCTGATGCAGGCGTTCGAGCATGTGCTGCGCAATGCGGTGCAATCCATGCCCCACGGCGGCCGTCTCATGATCAGTACGGTTGATGCGCTGCCGGTGGATCTTCCGGGCGAAACGCTTCCGGCAGGCGGCGCCGTGCGGATTGATTGGCAGGACACGGGCGAGGGGATCGCCCTGGAAAATCTGAAGCGCGTGACCGAGCCGTTTGTGACCACGCGCAACGTCGGGGTCGGGTTGGGGTTGACGATTGTGAAGAAGATCGTGGAGCGGCACGGCGGCCGGTTGGACGTTGACAGCATGCTGGGACGGGGAACGACCATCTCGATGGTGGTGCCGGTCAAGGCCCAGCGGCATCCGGATGACGATCTTTTGAGTGAGAGCTTGAAGGCCGAAGCCTCGGGCAGTCCGCGCGCATCCGCCGAGGCCAATCCGGTACGCAACCGGGTTGCGGAACGTTGGGACGCGGATGCTGGCCGGCGGGGCGAACAGCCGTAACGAGGCGTCTTGGGGAGGCGCGATCGGCAGTTGTTCACGAAATTGAATGGAGAACAGATCGAAGGAGGAAACGGAGAGATGTCGAAGGCAAGGATTCTGGTCATAGACGATGAGGAAAGTCCGCGCGAGTCGTTGCGGTTTATCTTGAAGGATCGCTACGACGTCACGCTCGTGGAAAACGGTCCGAGTGGATTGGAGGCCGCGGGCCGGGCCGAACCCTTTGATATCGTCCTGCTTGACATGAAAATGCCGGGCATGGACGGGCTGGAAGTCCTTTCCAAGATCCTGCAGTTGCATCCCACGATGCCGGTGGTCATGGTGACCGCGATCACCGAAGCCAAGCCCGCCGTTCAAGCGATGAAAATGGGGGCGGCGGATTACCTGAACAAGCCGTTCGACGTGGACGAGATCCGGCTGGTTGTCGATCGCATCCTCAAGGAGAAGGCGCTGGAACGCGAGGTGGGCCGGTTGCGCACGGAACTCCAGACGGTCAGCAAGTTCGAGAATATTGTCGGTTCGAGCGCGGCGATGCAAAAGGTCTATGCCCTCGTGCAGCGCGTCGTGGACACGGAAACGACCGTGTTGGTGCTCGGAGAGACGGGTACGGGCAAGGAACTTGTTGCGCGCGCGTTGCATTACAACAGCGTGCGCCGGGATGGGCCGTTTATTCCGGTGCACTGCGCCGCCATTCCCAGCGAGTTGCTGGAAAGCGAGTTGTTTGGGCACGAGAAGGGTTCGTTTACGGGGGCGCTGCAACGGCGCATCGGGATGTTTGAGGCCGCGGGAGGAGGGACGTTGTTCCTCGACGAGATCGGGGAGATGCCCCTCGGTACGCAAAGCAAACTGTTGCGGGCCATTCAGGAACGTGAAATCCGGCGCGTCGGCGGCCAGGAAACGATCAGCATCAATGTCCGCCTGGTGTGCGCCACCAACCGCGACCTGGAAAAGGAAATTGCCCGCGGCGCATTTCGTGAAGATCTGTACTATCGCATCAACGTGGTGCCGGTCACGATTCCGGCGTTGCGCGACCGCAAAGACGACATCCCCCAACTGGTGCTGCATTTCGCGCAGCGCTTCGGCAAGGAATTGAACCGCGAGGCGCCGCAATTCTCGCCCTCGGCGATGGACTTGTTGTTGTCGTACCCGTGGCCGGGCAACGTCCGCGAATTGGAGCACGCGATCGAGCGGTTATTGGTCACGTGCGATTCCACCAGGATCACCGAGGAAGACCTGCCGTTTGTGATTTCGCAGTCCGAGCAGGCGACCGCGCAAATCACGTCGCGGTTGACGGCGACCACCCCGCATGTTGATCTGGGAGAGAAGCTGGAATTCAACGACACCGGGTTGGATCTGCCGAAGGTCACCGAAGACCTGGAGCGGCGGGCCATCGAAGAGGCGTTGCGGCGTACCGGTGGTGTGATCACGGAGGCCGCGCGCGCTCTGCATATCACGCGGCGGATGTTGCGTTACAAAATGGACAAACTTCAGATTGCGTCGAGTCGGGCGGGTGAGCCGGAAGAAGAGCCGGAGGAGTTGGACGAGAACACCCCGGCGACGATGTGACGCATCCAAAGTTGTCCGCGATACAGTTTCAGTTGGCCAATTTTGCGCTCCGGTGGATGGGGCAAGGGCTTCCATCCGTGCCCACCCTTGGGAACTACTGGTTCAGGCGGAGCCCGGGTCATTTCTCTACCTCCCTGTCATCCCATGGCATACGCATTGCTAAATGAGTATGCCGCCGCGCTGTTTCGGAGATGCGAAACGACACGGCAGCGGGAGGACGCAGTCATGAATAAACATACACGAAGAATGGTTGGCGTGACCGCGGTTGCAATCGTTATCGGTACCGGTCTACCCGAGGTGTTCGCGCTCGGTTTTCGGAATCCCGACCAGGGCGCGGCCGCTACAGCGCAGGGGAATGCATTCGTCGCACAGGCTGACGATGCCACGGCGGTTTATTACAATCCGGCCGGTCTCACCCAAATTCATGGGACCGAGATCGCCAATGGCGGCGACCTGTTTTTCCCGGACAACAAATTGAAGGGCGGCGGTTCCGGCGCGGACATGACCGTGATATCGTTGACTCCGCACCTGTATGCTACGACCGACTTCGGTATGCCCAAGTCGCCGTGGCGTTTCGGTATTGCCGTCAACATTCCCTTTGGCAACGAGGCGGAATACTCGCAAAACGGCCCCTTCCAAGATCTGATCACCAAAGCCGCCCTGCAAGTAATCAATATCCAGCCGACAGTTGCCTACCAGTTTAACGAGCATCTGTCGCTTGGAGCGGGTCTGAACGTGTACGACTCGTATACGGAGCTTAACAGCCAGGTTCCCGGTGGCAGCTTCCATTTTGACGGCGACGGGGTGGCCTTGGGAGCCACGGCCGGGTTGATGTGGAAGATCACGCCGCAGCACACCGTGGGTCTTGTTTATCGGAGTCCATTTACCGCCAATTTCCGTGGTCCCACGCAATTGAGTATCCCCTCGGAGGGCATCACAGGATCGCATGACGGCCAGGCAACGTTACCGTTCCCGCAAACCGTTGCCGCGGGGTATGCGTTTCGGCCAGTCCCGAAGCTGAAGCTGGAAGCCGATGTCGAGTGGACCGATTGGCAAACACTCCATCAACTGACCTTGCATGCGCCGGGATCGTATGCCAATGGCAAGGTCATCCCGTTCGACTGGATGGCCAGCTGTCTGTATGAGTTCGGCGCGCAGTACGAACTGAACCAGCATTGGAAGGTGCGGGGTGGCTTCATTTATTCGGAGGACAGCGTGCCCAACGGCACCTTTTCGCCGTCGATACCGGACTCGAACCGGTACGTGTTCAACGCCGGCTTTGGTTATACCGCGACGGAGTACTCGATTGACGTCGTTTACCAGCACACCATCGCCGATGACCGTACGGTGAGCAATGGCACCGCTGCGGACGGCACGTGGCAAATCAGCGCCAACGCGGTGATAATCACGCTGGGCGCGAAATTCTAGCAACAAGAGAGGCTCGATATGGGAACACAGGACATGCTGACGATGGAGCCGCCGGCGGTCAAGGCGGCGGAGAGACCGACGTTGCTGATCGTGGATGATGAGCCCGGTCCACGCGAGTCGTTGCGCATTGTTTTTAAGGACCGGTACAACTGTGTGATGGCCACGTGTGGTCGCGAGGGTATTGAATACGCGCGAACGCACGCGGTGGATGCCGCCGTGTTGGACATCAAGATGCCGGACCTCAGCGGTGTGGATGTATTGCGCGAGTTGAAGGAGATCGATCCCGATATCGAATGCGTGATGTTGACGGGCTACGAGACCATTGAAACCGCGCGCGCGGCCGTGCGTTACGGCGCGGCGGACTATCTCAACAAGCCATTTGATGTGTTCTCCGTGCGCGAGGTGCTGGACAAATGCATGAAGCGCCGCCTGGAGAAGCTCGCGACCGAAGAGAACTTCCGCACGCTCGAACGAACGAACGAGCAACTCGCGGGCGAGTTGGCGCAGCTCAGCCGGGCCGTCGAAGCGGGCGTGCTCTCGGCCGGTGTCGTCCATGAGATGAACAATCCGCTGGCGATCATTGCCGGGTACGCGGACCTGCTCGGGCGGGACCTGGCTTCGCTCAACGTTTCGGACCAGGAAACTTCGCGGCAGGTTCGTCAACGGCTTACGTCCATTCAGCGGGAGATTGATCGTTGCAAAGACATCGCTCGCCGCTTTTTGAATTTCTCGCGAGGCTCTCAGGAAGCCCAGGAGACCGTCAGCGGCCACAAGCTGCTGGAAGACGCGGCCGCGCTGATCAAGGCGCACCCCGCCAACCGGAGCGCAGAAATCCGGTTCACGTCCGGCGACCCGGACCCGACGTTCACGGTCAATCCGGCGGAAATCCTCCAGGTACTGATCAATCTGGGGGTCAACGCGTTGCACGCCATGAACGGGTCGGGGACCTTGGAGCTATCGGCCATGTTGGCGACGTCCGTGCCGTCGGAGTTCGCCTTCCGGCCGGAGTCATTTGACCCGCAGAAGCCGCTGGCGAAGATCGTCGTCGCGGACAACGGGGCGGGCATCGAGCGCGAGAACATCAGCAAGATCTTCCAGCCGTATTTCACCAGCAAGAAGGAAGGCACGGGACTGGGCCTGGCCATTGCTTGTGAACTCGTGGCCCGTTACGGCGGCGCGATCGATGTGCAAAGTACGGTTGGTCGCGGCAGCACGTTCAGCGTCTACTTGCCGCTGGCGACCTAAATCTGGTAGCCTCCCCCCAATTCTATGGGCGGGGAACCCAGAGTAGGGGCTTGTTTTCTTGGTATCGAGGGTGGCGGCACGCGCACCGTCGCGCTTCTAGCCGATCGACCCGGCAAGATTCTTTCCCGGATCGAATCCGGTCCCCTCAACCTCAAACTTTCACCGGACGCCGCCGTTGTCCATCGACTCCGTGAGATCAAACAGGGTCTCGTGTGTCGTCCGACATCTTTGGCCCTGTGTCTGGCTGGATGCCGCACGGTGGCTGATCGTTCCCGGGCCCGCGTGCTCGTGGAGCGGGTGTGGCCCGGAGTCCCTGCGTATGTGGGCAACGACTTGGATTCAGCCCACGCCGCAGCGTTCGGTGCAAATGGTTCGGGTATTGCCATCATCAGCGGCACGGGCTCGTGCGTGTATGGCCGCAACGGGTCGCAGGTGGCGCGGGCGGGCGGCTGGGGGCATTTATTGGGCGACCATGGCAGCGGCTACTGGATTGCCGTGACGGGATTGAGAGCCGCGATCCGCGAGTATGATCGGCACGGCCGTGTCGGCGAGCGTCTCAGGCGGGCGCTCCGGCGGTTGTGTTTGAATTCGCCGGATGAGCTTGTCGATTGGGTCCAGAGCGCCAGCAAGGATACCGTAGCGGCCCTGGCGACGGACATGCTTGAGGGGGATGCCGGGCTACTGCTGCAGACGGCCTCGTTCCTCGCGCAGGATTGCCATGCGGTCGCGCTAAAGCTGGGCCTGGAGAAGCCGCGGGTAGTGTTGATCGGCGGGGTGTTGCGGCACAACCGAAAGTTGGCGATTCTTGTCGGCAACCGTGTTCGCACGATGCTGCCGGGGGCGACGATCGTCCGTGCGCCGAGTGAATCTGCGATGGGCGCGGTGAAGCTTGCTTTGGAGTGCGGTGGCTTGCCACCGCTTTCCATGGAGTACCGTGAAACGACAAAGCGCCGACAAGTCGGCGCACTCCAAGAAACCGAGCAACGCAACCCGCGGACGATGGATCTGGACAAGCGATCCGTGTCACAACTCATCGACACGATGTTGGATGAGGAAGCGCGGGTCGTTCCGGCGCTGCGGAAGAACAAGGCTGGTATTAAACGCGTCATCGACCGGATCGTGCGCGCGTTCCAGCGGGGGGGGCGATTATTCTATGTCGGCGCGGGCACGAGCGGCCGGTTGGGCGTGCTGGACGCCAGTGAATGTCCGCCCACGTTCTCTACTGATCCCGAAATGGTCCAGGCAATCATCGCTGGCGGCGCGACGGCCCTGCTGGCAGCCGTGGAAGGGGCCGAGGACAATCGGGAGGCGGGTGAGGAGGCGGTTGGAACACGTGGTGTGGGGAAAAGCGACGTGGTCATCGGCATTGCGGCCAGCGGTTCGACCCCGTTTGTGTTGGGGGCACTGGACGAGGCGAAGCGATTGGGCGCCGCGACCTTTCTCCTGTGTTTTTCGCCGCCACAGTCTACCGCCCACACACCGTTGTTGTTTCGCACGGGGCCGGAGGTAATCACCGGCTCAACGCGGCTCAAAGCGGGTACGGCCACGAAGCTCGTGCTCAACATGCTGACGACGATCCCGATGATTCGGCTCGGCAAGGTGGTCAGCAATTTGATGGTGGATGTGAAACCGACAAACGCCAAATTGCGGGCCCGAGCGTGCCGCATTGTGGCCACGCTTCGGGGCGGCAGCGAAGATGACGCACGCCGGCGATTGGTCCGATGCGGCTGGAACGTGAAGAAAGCCCTGCGATGAGATGGTGGTCGATTGCCCTGGTGCTGCTGGCGGGCTGCGTCCGGCCGGCGGACGATCGGGTGGAGATCATGTATCAGACCATTGAAACGCTGCCGGAGCAGCAGGCTTTACATCAGCGAATCATCTACCAGTTTCAGGAAGCGCATCCACAAATTCGCGTGCGAGTGATCTACGACACATCGAAGTTTCAAAAGCTGAACGTCCAACTCGCAGGCAACGCCGCTCCCGACGTGTTTTACTATGTGGCGGATCGTCTCCCGGCGCTCGCGCAGCGCGGTCAGATCAGCGACATGACCACGACGTTGGCGCCCTTGGACGACCAGTTTTACCCCCAGGTGATCGACGCGTGCCGCGTCAACGGCAAGTTGTGTATGGCGCCGTTTCATTTCAGTACCGATATATTGTTCTACAATCGCGATTGGTTTGAGAAGGCCAGAGAGCCCGTACCAGACGAGTCGTGGGACTGGCAGAAGTTCGCCGCTGTCGCCGCACGGCTCGCGGCGCAACGGCAGGTCCGCATTCCGACAGTTCTGCCCCGGCCACTGCTCTTGGTGCAGTCGTTCGGTGGCGTCCTGTTTGCCGACGGGAAATGTACGGTGAAGTCGACGGAAACAATCGCAGCGCTTCAATTCTATCGGGACCTGGTCGCGCGAGGTGTGGCGCCGACCACGGCGGCGATGGGTGAGGTGGAGGCGTTCGACGGAGTGAATTTGTTTCGGGATGGGAAAATGCCGGTGCTTGTGGGCCGCACGTACATGTTGACGGAGTTTGACCACATCGCGGACTTCCGTTGGGATGTAGCGCCGGTCCCGGAGGGAAAGGTGCGCTGGTCGCGGCTGTCCATCGGCGGCAACTGCGTGTGGAGTGGAACGAAACATCCGCAGGAAGCGGCGGAGTTTGCGCGATTTTATTCGACAGAGGGCGCGATGATGGCGGCGAAGAGCCGCAACGCGATCCCGGCGTTGAAGGCGGCGGCAGCCACCGCGCAGTTCCCGCCGGCCATGATGGAGGCGTTGACGTATTCCCACCTCGACAATCCGTGGGGTTATGCGTTTTGGGACGAATTCAATCAGAAGGCGTTTTTCGAGACCACCGACGCAGTGGCGCTTGGGCGGCTGCCGCCAGCCGACGCGGCCCAGGCCATGGAATCGCTCGGAAATGGGCTATTGCAGGCGCATTAAGAAAGCGCTTGACCGATCTTACGTCCGTAGGGCATTGTGTGCGCCCGCTTGGTGAGGGGCTGGAGAAATCAAATGGAGACAATGCGCATGAAAAATCGAGTGATGACAATAGGGCTTTCGACATTTCTGCTGGTTGCGTGTGGCAGCGCGTGGGCGCAAACCACCGCCCCGGCGGTAACGAACGCGCCGCCCGGTGCGCCGGTGTGGCACGGGGACGTGGCGACGGGTTTGTCGTTGGCTCGTGGGAATGCCAATACATTCCTGTTGAACGGCGAGGCGTCGGCGGAAAACGTCTGGGACAAGAACGACCTGAAATTTGGCGGGGACGGTGTCTACGCGCTCAACAATTATGGCCAGACAAACCAGACGCGGGCGGCGGAAGCGATTCATGGTTTTTCCGATTACAAACGGCTGTTCACCGAGCGCCTCTATGGTGATTTGCGGCTGGACTTCTTTCACGATGACGTGGCCGACGTCCGCTACCGCGGGATCATCGGCCCGGCGCTGGGTTATTACTTTATCAAGACCGACGCCTCCAAGTTGAATGCCGACCTGGGCGCTTCGTATCTTCGACAGCGGCTCGACGACGACGGGAATATCGGTTACGCAGCGCTGCATGCCAGCGAACACGGCGAGCACAAATTCAGCAAGACCGCGAGGGTTTGGGAGTTCGTGGAGTATTATCCGGAGCTGACCCAGTGGAGCAATTATTTGGTCAACTCCGAGGCCGGCGCGGAAGCCGCCCTGAATACCCGCTTCAGTCTGCGCGTGCAGGTGGACGACCATTTCAACCACAAGCCCGCGACTGGACGCAAGGAAAACGATATCCTGCTGGTCAGCTCGCTGGTGTACAAGTACTGAGCGCTGAAAGTCCGAGAAGGACTCGCGACTTCTGTCGGAGCTTGCGGGGTTGATTTTTTCCTCGCAAGGCGAGGTGGGCATTTCGTATCTTGCGGGGGCTATGCGAATTCTATCCGGCATACAGCCAAGTGGTAAGTTACACATTGGCAACTACTTCGGCATGATGCGCCCCGCGCTCGAACTCGCGCAACGGGGCGAAGCCTTCTATTTCATCGCGGATTATCATGCCCTGACTTCGGTTTCCAGCCCTGGCGAGTTGCGCGCGAACGTTCTGGATGTCGCGCTAGATTTCCTCGCCTGTGATCTGGACCCGGGCCGCACGGTGTTCTACCGGCAAAGCGACGTGCCCCAGGTGACGGAGTTGACATGGATTTTATCGAACGTCACGCCCGTGCCGATGCTGGAGAACGCACACAGCTACAAGGACAAGATCGCGCAAGGCTTGAAGCCCAACGCGGGCTTGTTCACGTATCCCGTGCTGATGGCGGCGGACATTTTGATCGTGCAGGGCGAGCGCGTACCCGTCGGCAAAGACCAGAAGCAGCACGTCGAAATGACGCGGGACATCGCCGGTGCATTCAACCGCCAGTTCGGCGAGGTGTTTGTGATTCCCGATGCGGTCATCCGTCCCGAGGTCGCGACGCTGCCCGGTGTTGACGGGCGCAAGATGTCGAAGAGCTACAACAATACGCTCGAGATATTTGGCGACGAGAAGGCGATCCGCAAGAAGGTCATGAGCATCGTGACCGACTCACAGCCCGTGGAGGCGCCGAAGGTCGATCTCGACAAGAACATTCCGCTCGAACTTTACTATGTGGTCGCTACCGCTTTGAGGGAACGCGAAGGAGCAACTCCCGTCTCGAAAGAGTCAGTGTACACGAATTGGTATGATCGTGCGAAGGCTGACCTTGCAGCGCGGTCTCCAATGGACCCCAGCGTCAAACGCAATGTTTACGAGCGCTATCTCGACAACTTGCGCCGAATCGAAGCGGGTGGGCATGGGTACGGTGATCTGAAAAAGGAATTGCTCGCGGCGTTGATGGATTACTTCGCACCGTTCCGCAAGAAGCGCGAGGAGTTGGTGAAGAATCTGGATTACGTCCATGAGGTATTGCGCAAGGGCGCGGAGCGGGCCAATGCCGTGGCCGACGAGACGATGAGCAAGGTGAGGAAGGCTGTCGGGTTGCGGTAGGCGTTGGGGCAGGGGTGCGGTGGAGCTCGAAATCCGAGTGTCGAAATTCGAAAGATCGTGTGAAGGAGGCTGGTTCGGAAATGGTGAGGCGGTGGGCGGGGAGATCAGATGTTACAACGTTTTGGTGTGACCGCCGAGATGTTGGCATATGTACCAATGATTAGACCTAACCCCGATTCCTACCATAGCTGACTGATCCGGTCCCGCCGAAGACGTCGAGCGCAGTCGTGAAATCAAGTTCTTGGAGGCAGTTCCGAAGCCAGGGGACGATTTTCCTCTTGCTTCCTTGGTACCGTGTTGACGGGAATGCCTTCAGTTCCTGAAACGTCATCGGCATCGGTTGTTTGCTCTCAAAATCCATCATGAAGTTCCCATTGGCCTATGCGCTTTTGCAGTCTAGCAAGGCGAGCGGCACCGAGCAAGCGTGGCGTCGGGCGTATCCGCACGGATTCGGCTGGACGGGGCTGAGTGGAAAGTAGTCGGTAACCAGTACAGAGAATTAGAGCGCGCGGCAGAGGGCGTAGACCGCGAAGGCGAGGAGCATGGTGCCGCCGGCGATGTCGGCGACGAGCCACGTGGCGCGCTTGCCGCGTCGGCCGACCCAGGTCATCATGCCGGCGAAACACACCACCCAGGAAATGGCGCCGAAAAACACGCCGACGCAGACCCACGGCAGGTCGCGGGCGGGGTTGGCGGACCACTGGCTGGCGAGGCCGGGGACGACCACGCACCAGAACGCCAACGTCATCGGGTTCAGACTCGTCATCGCCAGGCCGGTGACGTAATGCCGCCCGGACGGTTTCTCGGAGTCGCTGGTGCTGGCGACAGCGCGCCATTGCCGAGCGGCGCCAACAAAGCACATCACGCCCAGGTACGCCAACACGGCCGCGCCGGCAATTCCGAGCGCCGCCATCACCCGGGGCTGGGCCAACAATGGGCGCACGCCCAGGCTGGTCAGGATGGCGTAGGTGACATCGACCGTCACCGCGCCGCAGCCGAGCAGGAAGCCGGCGCGGAATCCGCCGCGCAATGACCGTCGTGCGATCTCCACATTCACCGGCCCAATCGGCGCCGCCGCTCCGAGTCCGAGCAATACGCCCTTTCCAATCATCGCCACGACGCCAGTGACGTGCATGCCCTGATTGCATACGAGCCACCGCGTGGCACGTCAAGGTGGAATGCAGAAACACGTATTGCGGCGGGGTGCCGGCTTGTGATAGGGAAGGTTGGAACAACGGCGCCAATGGAAGCGGATTACAAGGTAAAGCTGGAGGTCTTCGAGGGCCCTCTCGATTTGTTGCTCTATCTCATCAAGAAGGAGGAGGTGGACATCTACGATATTCCGATTGAGCGCATCACGAACCAGTACATGGAGTACCTGACGCTGATGCAGATGCTCAACCTGGAGGTGGCGGGGGAGTTTCTCGTGATGGCGGCGACGCTGATGTACATCAAGAGCCGGATGTTGTTGCCGGCCGACCAGCAGGTGACCGACACCGAGGCCGAGGAAGGCGAGGACCCGCGCTGGGAATTGATTCGGCAGCTCGTCGAATACAAGAAGTTCAAAGACGCGGGATTGCAACTCGGCCAGCGCGAAGAGCAGCAGGCGAACATCTTTTCGCGGGGAAGCCCGGAGGCGGGCATCGAAGTCGACAAGGACATCCCGCTGGCGGAAGTGAGCATTTTCGACCTCATCAACGCATTCAACGAGGTGTTGAAGAAGGCGAGCGCCCGCGAGGACTTCCGCGAGATCATTGAGGAGCGGTTTACTGTCAGCGACAAAATCGAAGAAATCCTCTATACTCTGCGGGACCGATCGGAGATGATTTTTAGTGAGTTGTTTGCGAACGCGAGTTCGCGGGCGGAAGTGGTGGTGACGTTTCTGGCGCTGCTGGAGTTGATTCGGTTGAAGCGGCTGAAGGTGGTGCAGGTCGAAGCGTTTGGGGAGATACGGGTATTGAAAGTGACCTGACGAAGTCAGGGCATCCTGAGCGGAGCGAAGGATCTGGTTTTTGGTAACATGACACTGGAACTGAAACAAATCATTGAGGCGCTGTTGTTCTCGGCGGAACGACCGCTGTCACCGAAGGACATCCGCGCGATTTTCGCCGAGGCGACGGACGAAGAGAACTCACCTGGTGTGTCGGAACCGTTCCGCAACGTGCGGGAGGCGCAAATTGTCGCCACGCTCGAGGAATTGAAGGTGGAATGTGAACTGCAGCAGCGCAGTTACCAACTGGTGGAAATCGCGGGCGGATGGCGGTTGGTGACCCGAGCCGAGTACGCGCCCTGGTTGAAGAAATTGTTGGATGAGGCCCGTCCGCACCGGCTATCGCCGCCGTCCTTGGAGACGCTGGCCATCATCGCGTTGCGGCAGCCGATTTCCCGCGCGGACATCGCGGCGATTCGTGGCGTCGAGGTGGACGGAGTGATCAAGACACTGTTGGAGCGGGACATGATTACGATTGTCGGCAAGAGCGACGCGCCGGGTCGGCCGATGTTGTACGGCACGACGCAGAAGTTCCTCGAACATTTTGGATTGCGCGACATTGACGACATGCCGAAAGCCGCGGAATTACGGCTGCAGGCCGCGGCGCTGAAAACGGCGGAACAAAAGACGGAAGAGGCGCAGGCGATGGCAACGGCCGCGGCGGGGTCCGGCACGGACGCGGCGCCGGAGCCTGCCGCCGGGACCCGTTCGACAGGCTCAGGGCAGGCTCCGGCAACAACGACGACACCCGATGAAGGACAAACTCCAACAACTCCGCAATAAGATCGACGAGATCGATTCGAAGCTCGTGCACGCGTTGAACGAGCGGACGAAACTCGTGCTCGAGATCGGCAAGATCAAGCACGAGTCCGGCGAGGAGATCTATGCGCCCGACCGCGAGGACGCGGTATTGCGGCGGATCGTCGAGAAGGGGAACGGGCCGCTGCCCGCGGATTCGTTGCGGGCGATTTATCGGGAGGTCATGTCCGCGTCGCTGGCGCTCGAAAAACCGCTGGTGATCGCATTCCTCGGCCCCGAAGCCACGTACTCGCACATGGCGGTGATCAAGAAATTCGGGTCGGCCCTGAAATACGAGCCACTGGCGAGCATTACGGATGTGTTCGTGGAAGTGTCCAAGGGGCGGGCGGATTACGGCGTGGTGCCGATTGAGAATTCGACCGAGGGCGCGGTCACGCACACGTATGACATGTTCGTGGACAGCGAACTGAAGATTTGCGCGCAGATTGTGTTGCCGATTCGGCACAACCTGATGGCGGCGTGTCCGCGCGACGATATCCGGAAGCTGTACTCGATTCCCCAGGTGTCTGCGCAATGCCGGCTATGGTTGCAGACGAACATGCCGCACGTGGAGTTGATCGAGACGTCGAGCAGCACGCGCGCGGCGCAGATTGCGAAGGACGAGCCGAACGCAGGGGCGTTGGCGAGCGCGTTGGCCGCCGAGATTTACGGGCTGACGATTCTGGAGCCGAACATCCAGGATTCGAGCGAGAACGTCACCCGGTTTCTCGTGATTGGACGCAAATACCCGAGCCGGACGGGAAATGACAAGACGTCGATGATGTTCTGCGTGCAGGACCGGGTCGGCGCGCTGCATGATTCGATTGCGTCGTTCAAGAAATACAAGATCAACATGACCAAGATCGAGTCGCGTCCCAGCAAGAAGAAGGCGTGGGAATATTACTTTTTCGTGGATGTGCTCGGCCACTGCGAAGACGCGCGCGTCAAGAAAGCGCTGGCGGAGCTCGCCAAACACACCATGTTTGTGAAGATTCTCGGCAGCTATCCGAATGTGAATGGGTAGGGAGAAGAGCATGTCGAAGTATGAAGTGATTATTTACTGGAGTGAAGACGACAAAGCGTTTATCGCCGAAGTGCCGGAATTGCCGGGTTGCGCGGCGGACGGCTCGACGCATCAGGAAGCGCTGGCGAACGTCGAAGTCATTATTCAGGAATGGATCCAGACCGCCCAGGAACTCGGGCGTCCGATCCCGCAGCCCAAAGGTCGGCTGGTTTTCGCCTGAGCGCTGGCCGAACTGGCCAAGCACACGATGTTTGTGAAGATTTTGGGCAGCTATCCGAATGTGAATGGGTAGGGAGTTGACGTTGTTGCAAGCATTGACTGATTTACGATAGTACTGATATTAAGATTAAGGGAGAGTCTATGGTTACGAGCCACATTTCGAGAGAGGTGAAGTTCATCTCCTTAAACTCTATTGATCCAAGTACTCAG